>Ga0123342_1000087_pt1 | contig 103403 bp, 56 predicted proteins | sample Turbeawhitnodule_FD_89960 | JGI IMG/M metagenome (GOLD analysis project Ga0123342, IMG submission 89960) | Root nodule microbial communities of legume samples collected from Mexico - Turtle bean Mexico white nodule | ecosystem: Host-associated > Plants > Roots > Nodule | place: Mexico: Nepantla...
AGTACACCTTGCTTTCGGTCGGCTTAGTACACCTTGCTTTGCTTTCGGTCGGCTTAGTACACCTTGCTTTCGGTCGGCTTAATACACCTTGCTTTCGGTCCAATCTCTTGGCCCACCAGTACAGTTACTAAAGATCTTTACTCTATATTTTTACCAGCGCTCTCTGATTGAATTTTTTTTTTTTTATAATTAGCTCCAAAATCTTAAAAGAAAGTCAGAAAAGATTCATTGAAAATAATTTAAAAAGATAGTACAATTTTTAAAAAATGTATATCTTAGTCGTTAAGATTATAATTTATATATTTAATATAAAATAAAATTTTAACTTTTATTTTTAATATCTCTACTAAATATATAAATTTGTATAATGTCATTCTCGCTGTTAACTTAAAAGACTTGAATCTTCAGTTTTTTCCTATGTATTAAAATAAAATATTTATTATTACTAGCTTACACATAAACTATATATTTTTCTAATTTTTATTTATAAATTTTAGATAAACCTAAAACTACACGAATATTGATAAAGAATTTTTGCTCAAATAAAAAATGTTTAAAATCAATCACTTATATTCCTAAGTCACCTTGAAACTAATTGTAAAATAGTTTGTTTAAACTTAAATAGATAAAGTTAATTTAAACACGCAAAGGTTGTGTTTGATTCATGTTACGTAATGTGATAAACATGATCTTTTCGTTAATATATGGTGTCTGTTATTGTCTAGTTGAAATTTAAAATGTTTTTTAATAATATTAATTATTCAGCTATATGTTATTTGCTTGGTGTATATATTTAAATGAGTTATTTGTTATTTGAACTCAGTCATTTTAATAACTATATAGCTAGACTATTACTATGTGATTAATTTTTAAATTATTTTAAAATTTATATCGATAGGATTAGATCAAAGACGTGCCGGGTACCACAACTAAAAATTTATTAAAATAAAAATTACTTTTAAAAATAAAAAGTAAATAATTATATTAAATATTATCTATAAATTAAAATATTATTAATATAAATAGTTTATATTATTAATAAAAAATTATAAATTAATTTATAATATAAATAGACATAACAATTAAAAAAAATGTTATTATTATATTATTTATTATTTCTAAATATCGATTATTCACGAATTTTTTTAGATAACTTTAAGATCTAGAAAATAACCTTAGAGTAGAAGTATTATATTTTAAATGATACCTGAATATTTTATTATTAGAATAAAAAAAGCTTATAAATAGAAAATTCAGTTATTCAAATTTCATTTTAAAATAACCACCATCTTGTTAGAAGTTTTCTTTTTTCCTTTCCTTTTCCTTCTTACTAAGATTCTGACATCCTCGTTCATCAGTGTAATGGTCGGAGTCCGCCATTAGACTCTTGGTAGTGATGACTACAAGATTGCCCAATCAAAATATCTGATAGAGTAAGTTCATTTTTGCTTTTCTCTTTGAGTCAAATTTTGAACTTGTTAGGTTGTTTTTGTCTTTACTTTGCATGTGACTCTTTTAGTTTCAGGGAGAATCTCGGTTAGCTCAGGATCTTAGTGATATAGTTAGATTTTTTATAAGGAATATGTGGTGCAGGTTAATTTCCTTTAAGCTTTTGGTAAATTTGAAGCTCTTAGTGAGCAAATGCTTAAGTTCATGTAAGGGAAGTTAGTCTTAATTTTCAATAGAATACTAGACTAGAAGATCTAGATGTGGGGTGACGTGGTCACCGGTCTCAAACTTTCTTGCAGGATTGATTGTTTTAAGTATATTAGAAGTTGATTGAGATTTGAATGTGAAATTATATATGTGGTAGATGTTATAAATTGTGTTTTTTTTTATTTGAATAAGTAAATGAAAGTATTTAAATAGTTTGATGAATCACTTAAAGGATAATGTTGTTGAGTATTGGTTGTTTGATGTTGATTTGGAGTAATTATTCAGCTATAGCATGGACTTTGTTATTTTGGTGCACGCTGATGTATTTTAACTCACACTAAAAATTTTCGTTCAAGCCAAAAGTCCTAGGTGCACTCTGGTGTATTTTAGCTCACACTAAAAAAAATTTCGTTCAAGCCAAAAGTCATGGGTGCACTTTGGTGTATTTTAGCTCACACTAAATTTTTTTGTTCAAGCCAAAAGTCCAAGGTGCACTCTGATGTATTTTAGCTCACACTAATTTTTTTTTAGCTCAAGCCATTTCAAAATAAAAAAAATAAAAAATTTACTATTATTATTTTAGCATAGTTTAATTTGGATTATTATTGTTAAATGACTTTTTAGATATATTTGGATTGTTTAGAAAGTTTAAAATATATGTTGTGATTGAATGGTGTATTGATGTGTTAAATGAAGTGTGCAATGATGTGATCTAAACATAGTATTTTCAGGAAAGGAAATAATGTGTTGAGATTGTTGGTAGGGTGTATTGATCTGTCAGGTCCCGATCCAATGAGACGATCCTGACTCTACTGATACAATGGAATCACATATATGAAATTATTTAGTTGGTGAGAGTCGAAGGAGATTAATATGACTTTGTCTGCAGTTAGAAATATAATCTGGTCTTTCAGGTCATATGAATTTACCCTGTCATACGAGATGATGAGATAATAATATATTGAGATGTTTATGTGCATGATTGTGTGGATTCATAGAGTAGTATGACAGGTGCAAGTCTCAGAATTCTAATTTCAATAAACGAGTCTTCCGGAAGCAGAATCAAGTGTCTGAGTACGTGAGTCAGTAGAAATCTGACAAGAGTAATGTGGATGATGAATGTGGTAGACAGTTGATGAATTTGTGAAATTTGTGAACATTGATGGTTTTATGTTGATATTTAAAGTCTTATATTTGAAGTTTTAAAAATACCTAGTTTATCCTATATTTTGTTTTGTGTTTGTATTCTTTAATCTGTAATGATCGTGTTAATTTACACATGAGCAAATGCGATTGCAGATAATAGAGCTCCTTAATGAGCAGTCAAGTCAAATGTGGAGATACAACTATTATAGTTGTATATATTTATATAATAATTAGATATAGTTTACTTTTTATTTTATGAAAATGAATAAAAATAGGTACGTTAGAATAACTCCTGAGACTGAGTTAGTGTTTCAGCTCCGATACAAAAATAATATCTATTATAAATATAAATTATATTTATTTAAAATAAAATTTATAAAATGAAGTTAATTATCTAAAGATCCATTTAACATTGATGAGTATCTGGCCAGCAGCTCGTTACGTCAGTACCTTCTGGACTAGTTGCTGATGTCTTAGAGGAATTAACTCACATCACCATTTTCAATCAGTGCCGCCCGACACCCAACCCAATCAATTCATCACTCCATGCTTTCAGCACACAAAATACAAAAATTGAAGTTACTGATCAATAAACCGGACCAAATTATAAATGAGTGCTGAATTTTAGCCTGATGTGGCTGTTTCACACTGAAAGCTCCTGCTACTTCTGCTTGCCTTGTTCAGTAACCACTCAACAGTAAATACAAATGCAGATGCAAGGACAACTAGCACGCGCCCACAAACACAAACAATGAATTAAGACCATAATCAATGCATGCCGAACCACCACAACCATGAAGCAGCCAATGAAGACAACCGAATCCAAACCCCTCTCACGTCACAAATCAATGGAGTGTGTGAGGAGACACGCTTTGAACCACTCCATACCCTACGCACCCTAGGGGAGCCCCTCACCCTACCCTCCTAGCCCTAGCCCATGCAATATGTCAACACATCAACCTTCTCCCTCCAATTCCACACCACCCAACTGCCCTATCCAAAGGACAAAACCACTATACTATGATATGATGTAACTTTTGAGTTTGGATTTCATCATTTGAACAATGAAGCTTCCATTTTAAAGTGGTCCTCCTTCCTATTGTTGTTGGCTTGGACCATCCAAACACATGGCCTCTATGCTCTTAGACTGCATGGTTTTTTGTTTGACAAGAAACTCAAACTGAAAGAGAGACCTTGCGGAAGATTAATTGTACTGAAAGAAGTCAAAGACACTTATGATATTATTAAACTTCATATATATTAATCACATGTTTTAAAACTACTAAAAAACGATATTCTAGAGACTTGAAATGGAAATAGTTTTACTTAATTATAGATATTCAAGCGGTTTTTAAATACATAAGATCTAAAAGAAAGGTGTGAAGCGATATTTGAACTGATATCTAGAAAGAAAATGAGTGTTGGTAGCATATCTTTACATGTATCAACCTGCATTTTCTTTTAGTATTATTGTAGGGAAACCATGTGGGTACACCGGTCCAGATGTCTCGTGTGCATGTTGGGGCATCATGTGAAAGTGAAACCTCTTTACACGCTTCTAGCAATCGCTGACAGCAACTGCTATAGTGATTTTGTGAGGGTAGTGCAAGACGCAATGCTTCTAACTTTGAATTCTTGTTGGGACTCTGGCTCAAACACGGACCATACAACAACAATATTCAATTTCTACGATTTGTTGCATCATTACGCATCTCAATATGTTACTAACGTGAATAGGGAAGGCAACACTTTTTTGGTTAGTTTCTGTCTCTGTGTATTATGCTATGAATAATTTCTTAATTGCTTTTTATTCGTTTATCTTCTTTCGTGAAAGATTCTGCATATTTGAACGATAATTCCTTGTCTCTTCCCTTTGTCGGCCTTTTATTGATTTATACATCCGTGTTTCACTCTGATGTGTGAAGAGAATAAACTTCTATAATTTTTATTTTTATTTTGTTTTTTAATTATAAAAAATGTGAGAGTTTATTGCATATAGACGTAGATTCTGAAAGAGAATTATGTCAAAATTATCTTGCACACTAAGATAAAGCCCCCTTTAAATACTCCCCCTTACTTTTCTATATGTTTTTAAAAAGTTATATTTGCAGAAAAATATACTTTTCATATTTTAATAAAATAGCGATACAATATATTTATTTCTGTATTATTATATTTAAAAATTTGAAAATATAAGAACATAAATAAAAATGAACAATCTCTTTTCAAAATTAAGATAGGAAAAAGTAAAGTTAAGGAGTATTAAATTTGTGGGAATATCAAACGTCTATTATGATAAGCACTAGGTTGAATGCAATATTTGGATTGTCTACATCATTAACAAATACAAAAAAAAATGCAATAATTTCTTTTATATATATATATATATATATATATATATATATATGTATGTATGTATATAAACTGAGATATTCAGGTTCTACAATTAATAAAAAAAAAAAAAACTACTTTTAGTTTATGAGTGTTACTATTCTCACAATAAATCTTTATCTAAGAGTAGAGAGATAAGATTTTTTTTTTGAAAAAAAAAGTAACGTAATAAAATAAAATAAAAGAAATGAGTTGTAAAGAATATTATAAATAGTATTGATCTAAATTAATGAAAGGAAATTTGAAAAGCAAGAAGAAGGAGAATGGAAAAATTGGGATGAGGGTAGTTAAGCATGTGATATGACTACAAGTTATTGAATCCAGCTGAGAAGTGTATCTTCAGATTTGCTTTCCATCTCTGTCACCCCTTAATCAAAACACCTTCATCTATGGAGCGTGTTTGCAACGCTCCTCTCTGTTTTAGATTAACTAATTATCCTTTATTTTAATCATGCCCTACAGTTTAAAGTTTGTTATATAAAAATTAATTTAGTCTAAGTTTACAATAAACGTGTCCTAACTCCACAGTGTAGGTGTATCTTTTATATGATAATTGATTTAATTCCTTATTACTTTTGAGTTACAAAGGTAATTGTGATAATTTGAAGAAAAAAACATATATTCCTCCTAGGTTAATTTTGACTTAGCCTTATTCAATGATTTAAAATTAATTTTATTACCCATAAAATAAATGTGGCTGCCGTTTTTCAAGCTAGAGAACAGATTCAGAGTTACGATTTTTACGTTTGATACATTTATTTAAATTAAATTTTGACGATAATTAATTATTTCATTCAAAAGATTTTTCTTTTCTTCAAGCATCAAAGTTCTTTCATACAAAAATGTAAGACTTATTTTTTTTAATTTATTTATTTTCTTTTTTCATATAAGTTCTTTTCCTTCTTCCTCTTTATTTTTAAATATTTTATTTCTATCATCTCACATGTTTGATATTATTTTTAGAATTTGATCACACTTATATCTTCATTCAAAGAAAACAAACTCGGTCAAGTAAAGATATCATTTGAGTCACTGCGTTGTTTGTCATACTTACTTAATAGAATCATTTTCACTCAATATTGTCTGACATTTGTATTTAAGTGTTTTTTTGTGGTTTATTTGAACATATATGTTGTGTATATGTATGATATATGTAGAAATCATTTAATTGTGTGCTTGAATGATTGTTTTTTTAATTTAAATGCATATATATATATATATATATTATATAATATGTGATTTTGAGATCATAAATATGAGATGATTGTTCCTGGATATTAAGTAAAGATATATGTTGTAATAGAAATTTCCTAATTATATAAACTAGGATATTTAGTGATGAAAAATTGGATGAAAATTTATAGTATCAATAAATCTCATGTTGAATCCGAGAGATAAATAAAATTTTGAGTAAGAATATGTCTTAAATTTACTTTGATCCATCAAGTTCGTGTATATGAGATACTAAAATGAGGTAGATATTATGTTTAATGTGGAGCTTCTAGAATACATTAATAGATATTTCTTGATAATATTGTAGATATATAAATTTATGAGTGATTTGTATGTTTATGTGTATGGGTTTAATGAATAAAAACAATGAATTGTGTTTAAACATCAAGTTGAATAAAGTTAGACTTTATGATTCCACTAGTTCATTTTTGGCATCTTACCATTAAGTTGTTGTCTTTTTTTTTCAACAATAATATATATATATATATATATATATATATTGTTTGTCTAAATATATATACATGAACAACCTAGAGAAACAACTTATGAATGTATTGGATACATTAGCAGATTGTAGACTCCGGAGCTAAACTACTTATAGTTCTGCGTTTGCAAGAACATAAAAGGAACATATTAAAATTCAGTTATTCATTTATAAAATTTAGAAGAAGAAAAAATGTTCCTTTAAATTGTAGTTATTATTTAAGTAAATATTTTCCATATCCAGATAAATTTTGGGACTTAGAATGCAAATAGAAAAGTAATTTTTGTAATGAAATAATTAATCATTTTAAAATTTTCATTTTAAATAAAATTGTCAAACATAAATTTTTCTATAATAATTCTTCACACATATTTATGAATGAAATCTAATAATTATTTTTGTTATATAATTATAATATAATGTTTTTATATTTTTCGACATTAATTGAGTAGGTAGCTATATATTAGAATTGATTTTTTGTAGTGTTCAAATATAATAAATGAATAAAATAATAATAATATGAATATTAAAAACATAAACTAAATAATATTGTTTTAAAATATTTTATTTTTACTTATTTTCACTTTTTCTAATTTAAGCGTTTTTTTTATTTCACGTGTTTCATAGTTGAATCCAAATAAAAGAATAAAATTTATCTATTTTTGAACAATTAGAATATATTGTAATGATGATGTAGATTTTACTACTATAATGTAATCATAATGACAGATGAAATATATTTAATTATATAATAAAAATTATACTCAATTAATGATATAGTAATATATATATAGAGAGAGAGTAAATTATAATGTACAAAATTAATCACTTTTCAAGATAGTAAATAGAAGTGATATGTTTTATAAAGAAAATTATATAAATGAGGTGCAGTTTTTATGTCATGATAGTTAGGAGATTAATCTAAAAGTAAATTCCATTGAAGTGAAACTAATTTTGACAACTGCATATTAAAAATGCTGAGTTTATAATTTTGATGTAGCATAATTTTAAAATTGATTTATCTCTTGAAGTCGTAAACATATATGGTGAGTATTTTTTCTAAGAAGAAGATGAAAAGTTTGATAGAGATGTGAATGGTGATATGGTGAAGAGGTGAACGGAATCTAAAGAGTTGAAAGGTGTTGGGTAGAATAAGTAAAGGAATTGAAATATTTTAGTTTTTGTAAGGAGTGGATGTGGATGAGAAGGAAGTAAGTGGAAACGGGATTTGAATGGGATGCGCGTGAGTAATAGTGATGGTAATAATAGTAACAGGAGTGGGTTGGTGGGGGTGAAGGTGGGGATTTGAATAAAGAAATACAACTAAACATGGAGGCAATTGGGTCGCCAAAAAGCCGAACATTGATTCCGACACCTTACCCTTTCTTCCCAACACCTTGTCCCATACCCGCCAGCCCCGGACTTCCCTACCCTACACTCATGTCTCTCTCTCTTGCAAATTAAAACCCCCATCCCTAGCTGTTACTCTGTCTCTCATCATCTCCACTCACATATATATACTCTTCTTATTCTCATTCTTCATACACTTTTAACACCTTTCTCATGCAATGGAGCTTCAACTCGGTCTCGCTCTCTCAACCACTTCATCTCAACTACTTGACCTCAATTCTCATGCCTACGACTCTATCTTCCCTTTCCATCACAACAACAAACGTACCTTCTCCCAACTCATTCCCACGCTCTCTCTCCTCCCTCTGACGCCAAACCATCGTCAAGAAGATCATCATCATCATGATAACCACACCCAATGCTCTACCGTCACCAGGTACGTGCAAATTTTCCTCTTTTGCATTTGGACATGTGATCGCCATACCAAAACTCTTGTATTGACTTTTGTTATTGTTTAATCAGGAAGGATGATGATGAAGAAGATGTAGAAGGTGTGGTGGGTTGGCCACCAGTAAACTACTGGAGGAAGAAAATTCGTGTCGATAACTGCGGAGATCAAGAAGAGGTTGTGGGGAATAACGATAACATAGTATGGGTTGACCAGTGTCACGGCCATGGTTGTTCGGCCACTGGAAGGTCCAATTCTCTGTACGTGAAGGTGAAGATGGAGGGTGTTGGAATCGCACGGAAGGTCGATCTTGGCATGCACCAATCCTTTGAGACGCTCATGGAAACCTTGATGGACATGTTTGGAACAGGTCTTCAAGAATCAAACAGCTATGAATTGGCTTATCAGGACAAGGAGGGTGACTGGCTTCTCGCACAAGATGTACCTTGGAGGCAAGTGCATCCTATCTATTACCTTTCTAATAATTCTGGACCAAATGACAAACCCTATTCATTCATTCTCAATTCAGCTTGCTCCATGTATGATAAAAATAATAATTAGGCTTTTTCCATCCTGTGGAAGTTAGAATTAATGTTTCTGTTTCAAGTGGTATGGGGTAAAAGCATTGCCAAAACAATCATACTAATAGTTAAGGATATCTTCCACAGAACAAACATTGAAATGCATGAACATTCCAATTGCTGTAACTGACTAGTGTTTTTGGATTTTGTTATGCAGGAGTTTCGTTGGGTGTGCAAGAAGACTGAAATTGGTGAAGAGTAGCAGCAGATGAATGGCGACAAAATCTCGAATCTTGACCTAGTCAACTTTGTCTGCCAAAACCTTAATTACAAAGGCAGATGACATTTACATTTTCCCTTTTGGTTAACTGTATCTAATCCAGCTGAATATCCTAGTATTATAATATATATATATATATATATATATATATATAGTTTTTGTATGAAACACATTATTAAAGTTTCTCACTGTAGTTGGTTGGTAGTATGAATGATAAATGCGCCATAGTAATAGTTTTTGACCTGCATGCAATTTCATTTATATTCTGTCTCTTGTTGTTTTTTTTAGTTTTTTGTTCTCCTAACACCGTGTTTGGTATGGAACCTATTGACATTTGACATGAGTAGCTGACATTCATATTTCTAGAAAACCTACCCTGTTTACGCCGACTTAGCCTGTTTTCACCGACTTAGCTCCACTTAATTTAAAGAAAAAAAAATCTATTTGAAAGAGTATCAACTTAATGTTTTTCTGAAAAAAGAAATGAGAATTACACATATAGGTTATGAATTATTAATTTTGGTATGTGGATATCTCCATTCCAGAAATTTAAGGAGGATGAAATCTTTTTACCTTTTAATTTTAATTTGATAAATATTGATTGATAGTGTATTTTATTGAATTTATGTTATTTAAAATATTTTTTATTTATTTTTATATCTCGGAATCGCATATTGAAAGTTGCTATGCAATCTATTCATTTTTTAAAATATTGATTCAATAGTTTTTCTATCTAATTGTAATTTTTGTAATGATTACTTCAAAAGTAAGTCTAAAAATATTTTCATTTTCTATTATTTATTTTCTTTTAATACGATGTTATGGAAGAATTTCAGAATCATTAAACGAAAAGAAAACGAAATATGGATATATGGACTAAAGATGCTCTTAAGTAACTTAATCACTCCTCTTTTACCATGTTATAACCTTTTTCATCGAAGTAGTTTTTTGAAAATGATTTCCAAAGCTTTGTTTGTCTCACTTCTTTCTTTTAACACCTAGTTCGCAAAATATATTTGATGTTTACTTAATTATTAAATTATCATCCAAAAAAATATGTCAAATGGTAAAGTTTTCTTATATTCTTCTTTTATTTATATATTTTGTTCAATTTGTTGTTTGGCAATTTCGCACTCTCACTATACCAAAAACTAAAATTAGCTGCAAAAGAAAGTGAAACTAAAATTAGCTGCAAAAGAAAGTGAAAGTGATGCTAGGAATCCTAAATAGTGTTCACTAAGCCTTCATTTAAAAAAAAACGTGGGTTATATGGACATAAACTAAAAAAAAAGGAAAAAAAAATTATGTGGGTCAAACGGTCACTACTGAACTATAAATGATAAATAATAATAAAAATTTAAAATTTTGTAGGTTAAGTCCACGCAAACATAATATATATATATATATATATATATATATTTAAATTAAATTTAAATATGTAATAAAATTATGAAGGTTAAGCCCACGCTTGTTTAAAAATTGTGTGACCAATCTGTTGACTAAGCCCACGCTTCTTTGAATAAACAATATAAAATATAATTTTGTGGGGGTAACATGTAGGCTAAGCCCACGCTTCTTAAAAATTATATGGCCAACATGTAGGCTAAGCCCACACTTCTTTAAATAAACAATATAAAATATAATTTTGTGTGGGGAGCATGTAGGCTAGGCCTACGCAAAAAAACACCACTTTTGTCCCACACACCCGCCACTATTTTTATGTCAAGCATATTAGCTTCCAAATTTTAATGACAACTACACTTTTGCATCTATTTATTATAATTAATGTCCCTTTTTGACCCATGCTAATAAACATATTTTTTTAAGTGTCTACCTCGTGGCATACACCTCACTTACTATTTGTCTAAAAAAATCTTATTTAGCTGTATTTTTTTAAAAATTTAAACATTTTTTGAAAATAAAAATAAAACAAGTCCTAATTAAACAAGTCCTAATTTTAAAGTTACTGTATTTACATTAAAAAAAACTCATTTTATATCTATTTTATTTACTCCTATAACAACATCACTATTTAGGATTCTAAGTGTGAATTTGTCCCACATTAAGTAGAAATTTGTTTGAATAACAATATATAAGAAACAAGACTTACATATCTATTGTCTTTTTTGGGTTGGAAGTAATGTTTTGACTTTCTTATGTGAAATGTTCATGGCCCAGTGTTGAATCACTTCCACATTTAAAAAAAATCTCATGAAATTGGTGTCCTGAACGTGGATCGAACACGTGAGTGGTTGAATCTTGTATGGTTAGGATTCCTTGTATCAAAAGCCTTCCTGACAAGGGTTTCAGGTTATGTTGTGATAAAAACGGCGTTACAAGTGGTTAACCACTATTGCTTGTGGGGAAGTACCAACGTGGAAGAAAGTTGCACTTGAAAGGGTGATTGTTAGAATTCCAAGTGTGAAGTTTGTCGTGGACGTAGACTAGTTATAGTCGAACAACGTAAATTGTTTGGATGTGATTTTCGTACTCTATTCTACCATGTTTTACATTCTCATTCTCCCTTTCTACATTTTCGTATTATGTTAATTGATTAGACGATCCAATGAATGTTGTTTTTATTCAACAAACTTGTGTGGTGAACGTAAAATGAAGAAACTCAATCAAGATGACTTCTGCATAGTATGAGGTTGAGAAATTCACTAGCTTAAGTAATTTCGAATTATGGTTGTTAAAGATGCATCTTATTCTAGTTCATCAGGGCCTTCTTAAGGCTTTGGAATGAGATTTCAAGTCTGAAAAATCCATAACAGAAAAGGATAAGATTGCATTTTTAGAAAAAGGCTCATAATGCAGTTGTTCTAAGTCTTGGTGATAAGATCTCGAGACAAGTTTCAAAGGAGAAGACTACAACGGGATTATGGACGAAGCTTGAAAGCTTCTATATGACCAAGCTCCTGGTTAACCATTTATACCTTAGACATGCGTTATACTCGTTCAAGTTGAATAGTGACAAGGTTGTTAGTGAACAACTGGATGAATTTAATAAATTGATACTTGATCTTGAGAACATTGATGTTCATATTGATTACGGAGATCAAACATTGTTGTTATTGTGTGCTTTACCAAAACACATGATTATTCCAAGGAGACTTTGATGTATGGGAGAGAAAGTTTTTCTCTGGAGGAGGTTCAGACTGCGTTGAACTCGAAAAATTTGAATAAGAGGTTTGATGTGAAGACTTCAAATTTAGGAGATGGCCTAATACCCAAAGGAAGATCGTCTAATTGTGAAAATGGAGGGAATGTTAGATGGAAATCTAAGTCTAAGACTCGTGGTGTTAATATAGTGAATTATTTTAGATGTTATCATTGTAAGAAGGAAGATCACACAAGAAAATATTGTCCTTTGAGGAAGAGGGGTTAAAACACTGATAGACCTTCTAGGTTTGATAAACAGTTTGATGGATCATGTATGTATGGTAAAACAGCTTTGGTGGAAGATGATTATGAATCATCAGAGGTTCTCATGGTGTCGAGTAGTACTGATGTTTATGAATGAATTTTGAACTCTGATTGTTCGTTTCATATGACACCAAACCGTCAATGGTTGCAACAATTTTCAGAACTTGAAGGAGAGTTTGTTTTCCTTGGTGATAACAAGTCATGTAAAATAACTGGAATTGAAGTAGTGAAATTTTGTCTTCATGATTGAACTAAGAGGATGCTTGAAGAAGTTATGTATATACCTAACTTGAATAGAAATATAATATCTCTTGGAAAACTTGAAAAGAAGGGATATATTTTTAGAGGTGAAGAGGGGGTTGTGAAGGTGTTGAGGGAGGTGATGAAAGGTGCGAGAAAGAATTACCTATATGCCTTGAATATAATGTTGTAATTTTTTACATATAAAAATATTGAGTATGAATAATTTATAGAAAAAAAATATATGAAAATTAATGAATTCTATGTTTATGATTAAATTTTTTAAAAATTACTAGTTTTCCTTATTTCTTGTGTTATGTTTGTTTTTCTTTATATATGATGACGGTGTATTTCAATAGAATAAAAAATGATGTTGTAGATGATAGAACTTCATATTAAATTGGTGAATTATTTTAAATTTTCTCTTGATATTTTAATTTTGATATATATATATATATATATAAATATATAAATTAACTTTTGTGATATAATCATTAGTTGTTTTAGCTAAAGATGTACACTTCTTCATTCATCAATTAAAAAAATGATAAAACCAACGCTTTTAACATGGAGCTGTGTTTTCTAAAATGAGAACAATAACTCTTTAAGAAAACAAAGTACAGTAATATGATTTAAAATTATAAAAAATGAAATATTTAATTAAGAAAAACTAACAATAATTATAATTATAATAGTGGATTATTTTTTAAATCGACCGTTATTATTATTGCAACTTATTATTTGAAAATGCAACATCATTTCCTTTTGACATGCATGAGCTGATACAAGTTTAAGTATCATTGCGGCTTAACTAGTTGCACAACAGAACAAATTCAGTTGAGAGAAGTTTCATCAAGTTTTTCATGACTTTACAGGTAAGGAATTGAGTTTTTGATAGACAAAGTTTATATATGGTGAGTAATTTTCTTTTAGTATCTTAAACTTCTTATCAAATGTTGATGTAGTATATGAGGGGTGTAGATAGAACCAGAGTACTTGACTTGTAGTTATTGGGCCGAGTTTAGAAAGAAAGTGGAAAACCAAGTATTTGAGAAAGGTGATTAGAAAGTTTATATTCTATCTTTTTTCAAGTTAGAAAAGCAAAACCAAATTTTCTTATATTTTTCGTTTCCTTTCATCTCCTCCATGGAAATCTAAGCTTTCATCTAAATATTTTCTTCGCCCCAGAGAGTTAAAGCTAGACGCTAAGAGTGTGAAATCCATTTTTTTTCTTGGATAAGTTTCTCATTTTCTTTGATTTTATGTTTGTTTCTTGGACAAGTCTTGCATGTTGTTTTGGGCTCTTAGGGTTTTGGGAGAAATTGAGAATTTAAAATCTTAGTTCTTGGAAACGTTTGACATTTAACACTTGATTTTTGAGCTGAACAAGAAGTTTCTTGGAGTTTTATTTCATCATCTTCTCCAAAAGACTACAGGGAAAACTGAGGTGAAACAAACTAAACTTTATCACAAATTTCAAGTTAATGGATTATTTTAGGTTGTGTAAATGAGTTTGCGTGTTTGTGATAAGTTGAAATTTAAGTGTTGTATTGTTGTTCATGAAATTTTGAAATGGAATTTTAGAAATTTCGTTGAAGGGTTTGGAATTATAATTGTTGATTATTGAAATGTGTTAGATGACTGTATATGGAGTTACCAATCATACATATGTTAGTAGAAGGAATCAAAATTGATAAACAATTTGGTAACCAAGCATGTTATATACTACACGTGTTAATTTAATATGTTCATATTAAATATAGTTTTTCAGAAATCATTCGGTCTTAATTTTTTATTGCACCCATTGGTATCTTTGATAAATTATGCACGTGTTTGATTATTTTGATCTATAATTTATTTAAGCTATTTATTATTATTAGCAAAAAAAAATTGTGGTTGCTTTTTAAAAATAATAACTATTTATTGATGTGACCAAATAAAATATCAAGACTTTAATAGCTCGTGGATCACAACAGTGTTCCTACTCTATATTCTGACTCTTTTTTTCAAATCAATTTTTGAAACAATGGTATTTATATCATTTGTTTTATAAATTTACATGTATAAGAAATTATTTATATATATATATATATATATATTTGCGTGAATGTTTAATTATTAATATTTGTTTATATTATTAATTTTAGTTAATAGTGAGGACACAGCATAAATATAATAAAAATGTCATGTTTTTATTCATTACTTCTATTAAAAAAAATTAATTTAATTCATGTTTAAAAGTTGAGTGCACATGATAAAAGAGAATGATAAAAGAGAAGAAAACTGAGTGGACCCGAAAGAGATAGGTTGTCGGTTATGACGAGTCAGAGTGGATTTGTTAACTGGAATACATTAGAATCAAACATGCTAATATTAAAATGCACTAAGATTCATGGAATAAGAATATGTTTTGTTTATGGGATCAAAGGATTATTAAAATCCATTTTTAACACTTAAAGAAAGAGACTGTTCTGGAAGTTGTAATTGTTTCTCTGTATTACGTAAGATCATGTATACACTTAAAACTAAAAGTTAAATGTATATCTTAAAAATAAGTTACAAAATTATGACTAAAAAAATTAATATAATTTTTTTAAATGATTTCATAAATTATAAATATTTTAATAAATTAAAATATAAACAAGTATGAGAACTATAACAAAAATAAAATAAATATGTAGATATTAATTCCTATTTATGTATCAATCTAAAAAATTAAATATTAGATATACCCAACTTATATAGGTCATAGTCATAGAGATATTTCGAATGAAGATAAGATTTCACGGACAGATATTCATTTGTGATTTGTGTAGCATGAAGGGATATTGATACGACACGGATACGAAAATATGTATAATCTTTAAAATTAAGGACATGAAAACACGGATCTATATATTATATAATTATGAATTATTTAAATTGACAAGATTTATATGCGAAAGTATGTTTTAGATTTTTTTTTAACAGAAATATGTTTTTCATGACGAATTTAAAATGATTTGTTTCTTACTTTTATAATTATAATAAAAAATTATACAATAAATTTGAGTTTTTAAAAAATTAATGTATTTTTTTCTTTTTAAATTGTGTTAGAACCGTGCTAGAATTATAAAAAATCGAATAAATATTTTTTGAATTAGACACTTGACAAATACATGTTCTACTAGTATCATACAAGTGTTGATGTCTGATATGTGTATCCAACACCAACACGTCATTTTAGAGAAGTATCCAAGAAGCTTCGTAATTTCTCATCCTAATTAATAAATGTCATTTTCCATTTAAGTAACCCAACTCTCGTTAAAAACCACTTAATATACCGAATTTGAATATGAAAGATATTTTTAGATGCGGATAATAAAATTAAATCTGTTATTTGAATAAATAAATAAAAAGTATATGTTTTTTGGTGTTAGAATCTTGCAATAATTAGTAGAAGATGAAGGTGTTAATGTATGTATGATGGTGATAGTGACGGTTAAGAAGGTTTAGGTAACCCATAATATAGTATTTTGTCTTTTTGTGGTAGCTTCACTTCCTCTCTGCCTCTTTCTCTCATTCTCTCATTCTCAGTCGCCAGAGTCCAATTTGATGAGAAAAGTATCGAATTGGTAGCTAGGATTGGGATATTAGGAATACCTATTTTCGCTCTTATCCTCTCCCCTTCTGTCGCACACTTCCCTACCTTTCGATGGATTCTCCCCATCCATTTCCACCCTCTGTTCCTATCTCTTTCTTACCTTCTACAACTTCTCTAAGGTACTCTTAAATTCCTCTTCCTCCTTCTTCTTCTTCATGCATTTATCACACTTCTTATTCTTGTTTCTCGTCTTTTTTTTCTTTACAATTCTGTGTTTTATTTGCATCAGTTTTTCATTGCGATGTGGGGGTAAAATGTCTTCTTCACAATTCCCACATGCCCATTTTTTTTCTCGTCTTTCTCAAATTTAGGTTTGCCAAGATAAGGTAGTTTTCCTTTCAATTCTTAGAAGGGTGAATGATTTATTTGCCTTTTGGTTCGGGGGAATCGATTCAATTGATTCCTTCTAGATTTTCACCCAACAGTTTGATTCCATGTTTCTGATTCCGTTCCTTTATGATTTATTACCTGGCTTCAGGAGCGGATTATTTTAATTGCTGTTTAAAAGTTAAAATCATCACTTGTAAAGGAATGTCATGATAAACCATAAAAGTTTGAAATATTTGGGATAGATAGGTTTAATTAGTTTCATCATTTATTAGGATTGATGAGATAAAGGAAGAGTTCGGGCATTTGTTTCAATTTTGGCCGCTTTGTTGTGTTAACTTTCTTGCCAAACTTCCTGTTTATAAACTGTTTTCTAAAAGTCACAAACTAGTTGGTATCCATTCTGAGATTTCTTTTTTTTTATGATAAATGTCTACACTTTTCTTCTTAAGGAAGCATACCGAATGTTTGTTCATGTCTTGTTGGTGTCTATTCAAATGAGACTTCAGTGTGAAACTACTTAACTGCTTGGAAATTTTGGTATCTCCCGTTAACAACAGCTACAATATCTTTTTTGGAAAATCCGGTTTAGCTTGAATTGTAGCTTTTGCTATATTTTAGCGTGCACTGTTTATGCTAAGAAATTCACTTTCCTTGGTATAAATTTCGAGACTTTTCATAATTTTTATGAGGACTTATGCTGCACTCTTTTCTTAACCTTAGTATTCATTCATCTCATGAATGAATCTCAGTAGAATATGATCACTTTTGGTTGTTGTTTCTGATCCCTTACGTTGAAATTGCTGCAGGTGAAAATGATATCTCTGAATGTGATTATCAAACTGGGGAAATCAATTAAAATATTCAATGTTTCCCCTTCAAGTTCAAGGCTTGGCTCCTCGACCACGCCTCGTTTCTAGGAGAAAACCTCCCTTGTTCTTTTGTTTGTTACTTCTATTACTGGTGCCAATTTTTCTGTTAGGAATTTTTGTCCATGGCCAGAAGATTTCTTACTTCTTCCGACCTCTTTGGGACAATCCCCCTGCCCCCTTCAAACGTATACCTCACTATTATGCAGAAAATGTCTCTATGGACCACCTTTGCAGTCTTCATGGTTGGTCCCTTCGCTCTGAGCCTCGCCGCATTTTTGATGCTGTTATTTTCAGCAATGAGTTAGACCTGCTAGAGATCAGATGGCATGAACTTTTTCCATATGTATCAAAATTTGTGATCCTTGAGTCCAACACCACTTTTACAGGCATTCCAAAAAGACTCTTCTTTGCCTCTAATCTTTCAAGATTTGGCTTTGCCATGCACAAGACTGTCCATGACATTTATCCTGGCAGAGTTGCGGACCCTGGATCATATGAGGACCCATTTATGCTTGAATCAAGACAACGTGGGGCGATGAATTCATTGTTACGCCGTGCAGGCATTTCCTACGGTGATATTCTTCTCATGTCAGATACAGATGAGATACCAAGTCCTCATACTTTGAAGCTACTTCAATGGTGTGAAGGGATTCCTCCCGTAATGCATCTTGAGCTGAGGCATTACATGTACTCATTTGAGTTCCCTGTGGACTACAGCAGCTGGCGTGCCACTGCCCACATCTTTGGTCCCCGGACACAATACCGTCACTCACGCCTGACAGACTTAATCTTCTCCGATGCAGGATGGCACTGCAGCTTCTGCTTTCGGTATATTTCAGAGTTTGTGTTCAAGATGACTGCCTATAGCCATGCAGACCGTGTGAAACGGAAGTCTTTCTTAAGTCATTCAAGAATTCAGAACAATATTTGCAAGGGAGATGACCTTTTTGATATGCTCCCTGAGGAATACTCTTTCCAGGAGTTGATTAAAAAGATGGGGTCTATACCCCGTTCAGCTTCTGCGGTTCATCTTCCTGCATACTTGATAGAGAATGCAGATAAATTTAAGTTCCTTCTTCCCGGAGGTTGCTTAAGACCACCAGAATAAAGGCTCCTTTTATCAAAGTAACATGCACAAAGATTTAAATTTGGTAGGATACCTTACACAAATATTTAAATTTGGTAGGATACCTTACACAGCACCAAGACTCTTACTTTTATCATTGTTCTTGAAAATGAAGCAGCATTGGAGAAACAGACGATAACAGTCAGTACACATTTTGTTGCTGTAGAAACTCATCTCGCTCGTGTACCTTTTTTGTACCGCAGAAAATGCCTGTGTTAAGTACAGGAGAGAACTAGGAACTCGGTTAAAAGTACAGAGAGCTTCAACCAAACATAAATGGTGATAAAAGGAAAATAATACTTTTGTGATGTTCTTGCATGTGTTTCCTTATTCAAGCGGTTTTCTTGATGAATTGAACGTAAATAAATTTCATAAGTCATTACTTCTGAGAGGGTAACTAAAGAAAACGTTTGTTTTTTCTGTTTTTCCATACTGATACATCAACGTATCACCGAGGATACAGTTATTGATTGCAACTTATACTTCGTTTTTTTCTAAAAATAGTTGCTAATTATGATATTGTGAAAGTGACGAATTCAAGATTTTGATGAATAATCCTTGTAAGAAGAATAGTAATTATTGTTTTTGGCGATGGTATTACCCTTTTTTGGTTGCCATAACGAGAATGAAACAGACTAGCCTATAGGTATTTGATCAGTCTCATGTAAAAGAATAAAACTTGATACTGTTTTATTTCTATATTTAATACATAAGTGAATCTTACAGCTATTTGACTTTTTCTGCTTATGGGATCATCTCCTTAAACCAGAACAGTGGGTAGATTGAGAGAGAGAGAGAGAGAGAGAGAAAGCAGGTCAGTATTGTCTTTAAGAAATTAATCTTCAAATAAAGTTAAATCTAAAATTGCCTATAAGATAAATCAATTTATTTTCGGATGATAGTGAAGTTAAATGTACAACCCCAACCTAATAAAAAGGAAGTTCTTTTATCACTAGATCAATTCTATTCGGTTTGTATATCAAACTATGGTAAAATATAATTTGTTTGTGAGGAGTGGCGAGTGATGTTAATTTTTTCGGCCTTGACTTAAATGGGTTGCTCAACAAATTCATTGATGATGACGGCAACACTTTGTATATGAGTTGGAACATTCTTCTTTCTCTTGCTTGTTGGTTGATTGATATGCAAAAGATATAAATAATTGAACTGTGCAAAAAACAAAGGAGGAGTTTTGAAAGGTGTGAATGAGTGATTTATATATAGACTTAATTTGTCTCTATCAGTGACAGTGTTTTGGGGGTGTAACTTGGATTGAGATTGAGGGAGAATTTCCTTCACCCTATAATAAAACAAAATTAATGTCCTTCATTTACAAAATTCAAAAACATAATAATAATAATAATAATAATAATAATAATAATAATAATAATGTTGTGTGTTTATAAATTGATAATTTTGCTTTCACCTTCTATGTCTTAAAACCAAGAATTTAATAAAAATAACATCTAAACACATTTTTTAAATATTAAAAATATATTAAAATAAATAAATACGTGTTGATATGAATAAAATTTAAATTTTACTAAATACAAATAATTTTAAAAATATAATTATTTTAAATATCAAAATTAATATTTTGCGGATCCATCCATTTATATGTTCGACCCATGGATTAAATCTAGATCATTTCTTTTTACATCCTCATGTGAATCTCTTAGTGTCTCTATCCCTGTATTGTTGTCGTCATCCTTATCTATGTCTTATGTTATAGATGTACTTAAAAAAGATAATGTTTTGTATTATACAATTTAAAAGTCATATTTTCATAAGAAAAAATCTCTAAATTGTGTAAGTTGATTTAAAGATAACTATAAATCATTTTAGTAACTGGATTTTATTTAAAAATATAGCATTTATCAAATAAAATACAAGGTACATAACAAATGAGAACTTGGCGAATGAGAACTTGGCGAAAGGGTTAAATCTCACCTTAAATCTTAGCTTGGTTTAAATTACAAACAAAAAGTGAAAAATTATATTAAGTGCTCTAAAATATAATTGTATGTTATAATAAATTCAACAATATAACAACTTTTAGATTAAGATTCATTTTACTATAAAATAGGAAAATTAATATATGTACAATTTAGTTAAATTTAAAATGTTAGAATAAAAAATTAACTAACCGTAATAAAAAAAAAATATAATTTTTGGTTTTTAAAAATTGAAGCTAAAAATGTGATTAAATTTTTATCTTTTTCAAATATTTTAATAGCTTCTTATTTAATTTGGTTTTTATCAATCCTAGTTCCACCTAATAATAGGATTCAAATACTCTCTTTATTTTGTCTCTTTTTTGTTTACCTACTCTAGGATGACAATGTGGGACGGGTCATGTGCGAGCAGATTCACTAATCTAGCCTGTTGACCTGTTTAGGCCCATTTTGCTTAATTCGCAAGTCGCACGGGCCAACAACGGGGTCAGTTGGTCTACTAGTCCGCATAAATAAAAAATATTTTTTTTTTTTTTTTGTAAAAAAAAAATTGCATCACACTCTCACATCCTTGCAATGTGATCTTGATTTTATTTTATTTTAAAAAATTAAATTAAATGTACTAAAAAAAGAAATATTTTATTTAGTAAGAATGTTAGTGGATTTAGTTTTAAGTAAAGTCTTATATTTAAAAAGAATTAAAAAAAAATTAAAAAAGATACTCGTTAAAAATTTTGTCATATTCATAAATATTTTATAGAAAACTTTGGTAAGATATTTTCATTCACTCACATATATTTTAAAAAAAATAGATACAAAACAAAACTTTAATTATTTTTAATCAAGTTTATAAGGTCTCATACTTGAATTTCTTTATATTTTTATCTTAATTGAATGAATTAATAAAATTTTAACTTTCCAACATAAATAGATTTTTTTATAATTAATAAAAAAATATTTTATTTTAAATTATATTTTTTTATGCAAGCTGACTCAGAGGTGTAAGTTACTCTTACGTGGGATGGAAGTGAAATGAACCTACATTCATTGTGTGAGAGACCAACCTAATCGTATTTTACAAACCTACATTCTTAGGGTGGAAAAAATATTTAATCTTGTCTGTACATTGTCTTAAAATATCTAAGATTATTAACTACACTTAACTGTGAAATATTCCATATAAATGAAAGAAGAAACATTAGGACTTAAAAATAAAGATACGAATTATATCTTGATGCAAGATACTAGGAAATATTATTAACAATTCATAAAGTAATGCTAAATAGTAGGGTACAATGGATAGGGACATAGACAAGAGAAAAGGTGATGGAAATAAATAAGTGATGTCAATAATAGACATGCTAACAATATAGGAAACTGCAATGTGTTGATGTGTTGAAGCACACGATGTGGGACTGCTGTCCTGCTAGACCCCTTTGCATTGCACCTGTCTCTTCCTGCAACCTTCTCTCTTTAGATATGGTTCCTGGATTTTCTTCCAAGCTTTTTTTTTCATTTACATCCTCTTCATGCTTTATCATCATACTCAATATCTAATGCTTGCAATATTAAATAATTAATGATGCATGTTTAACTATGATTAATAAATATAAAAAAATTTAATCAATTAATAATATCTATGTCTATTGTAACAAAATGAGAAATATATATTTTCAGGATTACTTGTAATAGTAAGTATCAATCATTTATATTAACTAAGAGGAAAAAATAAATCTTTTGTAGATTGGAACTTAGTTTTAGAAAAATTTAAACATGAGAACCTTTATAAATATAAGTTCATTTTAATTTGTGAGAATTTTATTTTAATATTATTTATTGAATAGTTACTTAAGGGACCACTTATAGGAGGCAAACGCTCCTGCTTGACTTCTTGCGGCAGTCGGCAGAAGCCTGTTTACTTCCCTTGTGATAAAAACAACAACAGTATTTGTCATTTATGGATAAGATTGCTCAATGTTTATTGGATATAAGTTTTTACTCATATTTCACTTTCAATGTATTATAATTAAATTTTAGAAAATAAATTATCATCTTTTTGTTCAGATAAGTTCATTAAATTAGTTTATTTATTATTATTATTGTATATGGAATATTGTTCAACTCTCAATGTATACAAATTTCTCATTAAAATATGTTTTAGGTTTAGAGTATAAAATATTTGTAAATCATTATTAATAGGATTCCAATATGACTTAGAAAAAAAATACATTTTTTAATTAAATTATAAAGCATCTTAACATGTATTATTATGATTGACAATTTGTGATATTATCTTCAAAGGATATGAATTGAAAAATAATAAAACTACTCCTAAATTTCATCATATCTTTATATTTAAAAATGAAAAGTTGTGTATCTTTATTTGTTATTTGAGAATCATATTTAAATTCTTTTCATGTTTTGTATAAAAACAATTAGACTAAGAAGATGTATGCCTTTTTATTTTAAATCAACCATAAAATATATTTTAAAATTATCAAATTTTCTAATGTAAATAGTTAGAAAATTAAAAATTCAAGCCTATAACACACTAAATCTCGTAATATACCCTAAAAGATATCTTACTAAGTAAAACTATAGATGGTTAACTATATATTTATGTGTTTACATTTTTTGGTTACTTGTCTATTATTATTAATAAATACTTACTAGAGATGGTTAACTATATATTTATGTGTTTACATTTTTTGGTTACTTGTCTATTATTATTAATAAATACTTTTCTTCATATAGGATACATAAAACTAAAATATTATGAAATATTTCAATTTTTCCACTTTAAAAAGTAAATCTATTTTTCTCTACTACATAATTATGCTTTTTAACGAGTTTTATTTTGTATATTTTTTATAAAAGAAAAAATTATCTTATTGATATCTTTCCTTACAAATAAGTTTAGTGTGAAGATCAACAATTTGATAACGAGTAAGAATAGTATGAGAATAACACGCTTGCATTGCATACAATTCCTAACAAAATGAAGATTTAACTCAAAATGTTTTATTTTTTAATGCATGATAAGATTAACACTTAATAAGGCAACTCCTAAATTTTCTAAATGTACTTTAGGAACCATCATAGGTATATGTAGCTCGACTAGAAGGACGAAAGTCATATAATCGTCAAAACAACAATCTCACTTTAATAGTCAGCTTCAATACTACTTTTATACACAACTTTTTGTTTGTGAGATGACCAAGAAACTATGTTCAATCCAAAATACACACAATTTACAGCATAGGAAAACTCTCTCTTCAACTTTGGCATGCTATGACAATCCTATATCTAAGCAGCGGAATCAATCAAGACCGACCATCTTTGTCAAGATGAACGTAGTCATGGAAACAAGTAACTATGCAAAAATCAATTGATCTTGTTCATGGTAAAAAAATTGAATATTGAGAAGATTACGTTCAACATCATCATTGAAAAAATGTTGTGAAATATTTATACCATCAAGAAAGTTGAAACCCTCAAATCATGCCAGTAACATGTTGTTTTCATATAAGATCATTTTCATCATTTAGTTTGAGGCTTATGGGTGTGATAAAATGAAGAGAAACAAAAGAAGTTGTGGATAAGGAGATTTGAGATTGAGAGGTAGGAGAAGAAGATGATGCCATGAGAGAAAAAGAAAATCCAGCTCTTGATACCATGTTAGAAAGGGAGAAAGGAAAGAAAAAAATAAGAAAAATATATTTCATTTACACTTCCAAAACAAGAAGAAGCTCTCCAGTAAAAAATAAAAATATTAAAAAAGATATGTGAAAAAAATCAACCACAAAATAAATCTTAGTATAACCAACCATGTTTAATAATACTTAACGATAATTTTTGAAAAAAAAAATTGTATAGCAGATATTGAATCTTATTATATATTATTACACATAGTAAAACTTTAAATAATTAATTCAGTAATGTATTTAATTAGTTTTTAACTTCTATTTATTCAAAAAAAAAAATTATCAACCATGAATAAAATACACCTAGCAGGTATTCAATGCTTTTAAAGTTTTAGAGTATTATATTTGGGATAAAACTTTCTTAGGATAAATTGATATAAAATCAATAATAACAATAATATTATTAGTCATAATTGAATCATAATAAATTATATAAATAGACAATATGTTGAGGATCATTAATCTTGATATGGTGTATATATATTTGAATAGAATTGTGATAACTCAAGGTAAAATATTTTTTTTTTAAAATAATGATTATGATATGCATGCCGATATCTTCATGTGAAAAGGTACATGAGTTCTCAAACACTTCTTATAGTTTTTTTTTCTTTCGATAGCAAACACTTATAGATAATAATAATGGAAGATAATCATTTAAAGGGCTTTGGATCTGTATGAGTTTGAGATATTCATGATAAGTCTTTTACTTTTCAATGAATATGTTGGGTTAAGATTTATTATTATTATTTTAGGTTGTATTGTAATAATGTTTAGTTCTATTATATAGGTTTTATTCTACAAACTGGATTTTTTTTTTCTTTTTTACATTTTCCCGATAAATTTGGACAAATGAAAGCAACTTTATATAACTTTTTTATTACATGAATTAACCCACAATATATAAGCACGAAATGCCTAAACGCTGTAATAAGTAATTGAATTTTCATGATATAGGTTGATGCAAATCAATTAAGTTGATTGATTAGTTATTACTGAAAACAAACTACTCATTTACTAGTAGGAAATAATCTTTGTATTCAGTTAAAATAATCATATTTTAAAAATCGCGTAAAGAATAAATTATTTTAAATCAAATAATCATGTAGAAAAAAAAATTGTGCTAAAATCATTTAAGTGTAAATGTTGAACCGTATCTATTCAAATTAACCCATATCATATAATTATGTGACAAATGAAATAGTTAGAATGAAAAGATATTTACTTGTACATAGCATTAGTTGTCAATAGATATTAAAGGATGTGTAAAAACAGTTTTAACGTGGATTCTGTCTTAATTAAAACATGAGATGTTATTGCTTTGTTTTATGTTTTATAAGAGTAAATATATAAAGAAAGAAGTAATTAGTGAGGGTAGTAATTGAAGAAAAGAGGAAAGAAGATGTGTTGTTAAAAGTGGAGAGAGGCAAAGAGAATTGGTTGGAGGGGAGTGTGAGATAAAGGAAAGAAAAAGAGAGTGGTGGGAGTGGTCCATGAAGGAACCACGAAAACTCATAGAAAGCGACATGTGTTGCTCAAGACACATATCAATTACGTTCCTACCTTTCAAAGGATGGCTCCCTTCCAAACCATATTAATGCTTTCTTTCTTTGATGCTAAAGTACCAAAACTACATCACTTCTCCCCATACTATATTCTTATTTTTCCCTCTTAACTAAGCCACCCCCATCTTTTTCTTCCACAACCTAATCATTTTGCAAAATCAACCTATTCAAAATCATTCCTCTAATTACATCTTTATATTATCCATATATAATAAGGACTTTTCGGGACAAGATAAAAAAACAAATATTTTTATCAAATATCTAGGATTGGGTATTTGTGAAATATTTGCATTCTAAAAATTATAATATTTAATATTCAGAATATATTAAAAGTGAATCCTACATAAAAATAATTACCTATTATAAAAAAGCATAGTTACGTTGGAATATTGGAAGGTGCAAAAAGGAGCAGTGTACTGTTACTTAGCAATTCTGAGTTTCTGACTCTTGATGCTGTCCAGGTGCCAGGAAGGAGGATACCATCAATCCGTATTTATTCCCATAAAGACGACAAGTGGCACGTTATCATCCTATTAACGTCAATCACGTGGAGGCTCAAGATCAAACTCACATAAACTGTCACAAATAATAATAATAATTATTATTATTATTATTTATTTTCACAAAATTTCCTTTAATATGAAAACACAGAGAGGAGATATTTATGCAGGAGCAATTGTGATTTATAAAAGGAAAGAAAAAAAAAACAGAATTAAATAGAAAAAAGTGGAGAGAAAGTCGCACTTATATTTATTATGATGGGGAGCTTTACATGTGAATGGCACTCCTTCTTTCTAGATAAATACAAAAGCGACCTGATTGGAACCGTTTAAAATGTCTTGCGTCACAGTGAATCGACGTGCACACGAGATAATCATTTTTCACTTCACACGCTTCATTGCGGTATATCGCCAGCGGTACGAGAAACGGCGATAATTTGAGTGAGACTTTTCTTTCTTTTGTTTTCTTCGCTTAGCTCTCTCTACCACTTTATCCAAATTAAATAGACGTCTGTCACACGCATGTATAAATAAATAAATAAGTAATAATAAAAATATAAAACCCATTGATGTGAAATGAACAATTGGTGTCGGGATTCCTACGTGCGCAAGTAGGGTTGAATGGTTACTCGCCCTGTTTGTGTGTGCGTGCGTGTTGTTAATGTTTTGGTAACTCCAAAGGTCTTTATTGTGGTTGTTGGTGGGATCCATTTTTTACAACCCATATTATGCTTTTCCTACCATGCATGCCATTCTTAAAACTATTTTACACCTTTTCAATATAACCATGTTTCTTCGGATCAAGAGAAGATAAAAATAAATAAAAATCAAACAATTTTATCTCAAACTCTATTTATAAATTCTTATCGCACGGATAATTATGCTATCTTTGTTACTTTGTGTAGCAGGTAAATAGATTTTTTTTCTTTATTAGTATTAGATTTCTCTTTTAGATATATTAATGGTTAATTTATTATATTTCCTTTTTAAAATGTACTTAATTCATGCACATAAGATACTTATTCATTTTTGGATACAAATGAATGTATTTATTGATTTATTAACAAAAAAAATTGCATTTATTGAAAGAAAATTATTTTTTAAATTATCAGTTATGTCATTAAATATAATTTATTTTTCTCGATATCTTTTTTAATATTCCTTGTTACAATTTAATTGTTTATTTTCTTACATATCTATTCCACACACATAAATATATAATTACATACATTTATTATTTAGAAGAAGAAAAATCTCTCTTTATACATGAATCAATTATATACATATATGTCTTTTTTTAAGGAAAATACATAATAAAAACATGTATGGGTTTATCTCCTACTCTTCAAACTTAATTATGGTGAGATCACATTTTTGCAACATCATCTTTATTTCATCTAACACACTTTCATCATAATTGATAAATAAAACACAAATCATATCATAAAACATGGTAAGCTATACACTATATTTATTTTTAACTTGAGCGAAAATGTGTCTGAGACAAATGTTCAATTCCAATTTTATTTTTCCTCAAGCAAAAATATGGTCAAAAGAGAGACAAATTCTACTTCATTTTCACTTGAGCAAAAATGAACCTGAGACCAAAAATAAGTTTCCTATTATATTTTTGTTTTAGTGAAAACTTGTCGCTTGAGTCTAAATATTAGAAGTTTAACATAATTAAATTAATTTTAAACCCTCAACCAAGATCAATATGATACTATCTTGTTCATGATTTAACTTGTACTTGCATTGAACTCATATGTCAACATATATATATATATATATATATATATATATATATATATATATATATATATTCAAGATTTTCAAATAGAAATCAACTCCTATTCAAACTCAAACACCCAACTTTCTCTATTGTTTAAACTTCAAACAATTTATAACACAACACAACATCATTCAATAATCTTTTCAATATCAAAATCAATATTTAAATACCAAACTATCAAGATCTAACATCTCTACACTTTCAAAAGGTATAACTTCAAACAATTTTCATCGAATTGCATCCATGCATAAAACATATACTACTATGACCAAGTCATATCCAGACATTCTAAATCCTCTACCCTAATGTACTGACAAAAATCATAAGAGCTTTTCTTATTTGTTTAGCTTGTTCCACAACAAACCAAGCTTTTAACCCCACGTGATTCACAAGAAGGCAAAATATATACACAAAAGACTTTGATCAATGATATGAACATACCCATATGATCATTGACTAAAAGAGATTCATCTTTACTTGAAGAATGTCACACACAAACAGTAGTACCATGCATGCATCCAAAAACCAAAAATCAGCTTAGAGAAAAGGGGCAAATATGAACTTACTCTAAAAGAAATTATGCAAGTAGACTTACTTTGTTCTTCAACAGGGTCTCTGTGGTGGGTTTCTAATCTAAGAAAAGATAGATAGATTTTTCAGAATCTTAGAGAGAATTCGAAGAAAGAAAAGGAAAAAGAGTTATAGAGAAATGATGATTCTTTTGAAATGAAATTTGAATAATTAAGTTTTACTATTTATAAGCTTTACACTTTAATAATAAAATATTCATACTTCATCTTAGTTATGTCACATATACTCTTAACCAAATTTATAGATTCTTACATTTCCCTAACAACAAAAATTTTCATCTAAAAATTACTTACTAGGAAAAAGATAAGGATATACTTCTCTCATGTGTTTCTTCCAACTCCCATATGGAATTTCCAAACTTAGCATTTCACAACATCTTCACCATACAAATGATTTTATCTTTGAGTTACTTTATCTATTAATCCCGAATCATGATTGGTGTAGTCTCATAAGATAAGTCCCCCTTTACTTACACATCATCCAACTCCTACATAACTAGGGTCCGAAATGTATCTCCTTAACTGAGATACATGAAACACACGATGAATATTTCACAATAGGAGAGGTAATTCAATCTCACAAATCAGTGAACCTATCTTTTTAAGAATTTGACATGGTACAATAAACTTAGGAGACAAATTTTTGGATTTGATATATCACAACTCCCTTGGTAGGGGTCACTTTTAGAAACACGTGATCTCGAGTTGCAAACTCCAAATACTTTCTTCTCTAATCTACATAAGACTTTTTCCTACTCTGATAAGTCTACATCTTCTCTTGAATTTGTCCTCACTAGTTGGAGCAACTATAGTCCTGCCAACACTAATTATCTAGCTTAATACCGACATAAATGAACCCTACATTTCCTCCCATTCAAAGTCTTATAAGGTATCATCCTGGTGCTAGCTTGATAATTGTTATTATAGGTGAATTCTATTAAGGGTAGTATCTCATCCCAACTCTCCAAGTGATCAAGCACACATGTTCTGAACAAATCTTCTAGAGATTTCGTTCTTTCAGATTGCCCATTTGGTTTAGGATGATAAGCAAAAATCATTCTCAGCTTGATCCCCAAAGCATCTTGCAGAGTCTGTCTAAACCTAGATGTAAACCTATGATCCCTATTTCCATTCCTAAAATTATGTCCAACTCTTGTGAAGGTAAGCAAATAAGACTGACTTTAAGTATGCATCTCTCTATCATCACATGACACTCATAATAGACTATAGAGGGAGACATTTTCCTAAATGTTGGCGTTGAAACTTAAAGCTTAAACTATAACTCTCTAATTGGTAAGCTCAATTAATCTATACACGTACTTGACACAAAAAAGTGTGTTCAAACTTCTAGTAGATATAGAACAAACACACTGTTATAAGTTTCCTAGCTTATAAACTTAGCAAAAACTTTGTTTGTCACCTAGGGTTTGCTACTCTCTTCTATCCCCTGTTGGGAATGACTTGTATGTTGTCCCCATTTTACAAGGAAAATTATCTAAAAACTTAATTTTTAATTTATTATAAGGAGAATGATCTAAAAACTCAATTTATAGGTAAAAGAGTAAAAAAATGTTATATTTGCTAAAAATAATAAATTAAAGTATTAATTTATGTCAACCAAGCACAATTTATTTGAATGGAAAAGAAAATGACAAAAATTTATAAAATTAAGCATATCAAGAGTATATTATTGAATATACACTAAAATTATTAGTGAGAGTACAAAATATGAGTTATCACTAGAATTTGAAGTTTTAAAGTGGTGAAGAAGTTTCATGATTGATATTGATTCATCCTCATTTTCAAACCAGGATATCTTGTAGTTCAAGGATAATTAAGGTAAAGAAAATTAGTTTTAATTAAAATATATTCTTAGGTTGAGTTTAAATTTTACTTTGTGTATTATTAAGACTACTGCATGTTTATATAAATGTGATTTCACTTGGGTAATTTTGTTGAAAGGTTTAAATATGAGAAAGTTTTCCTTTAATTTATACAAACTAGAACTCAAAATTTATGACCTATATTAATTGTAATAATGATGTTTTAATGAAAGAGAAAAAAAATGTAATACAACCTGATAGTAAATAATAGAAAAGTAATAGAAAGAGAGACATCTTACAATTAAGAATATTTCAATTCCACCTTTTTTATTTATATACACACATACGTGTAGATATTTGTTTTATTCGTGTAGATATAATCAATATTACAAAGTTTATCTATTTAAGGTAAAAAAATTGTATATTGCCCGTTTATATATATGTATTTATATATATATATATATATATATATATATATATATCATTTATCTCATTTAGTTATTATAATAATGATGAAATTATTACATACAATATTATAAAGAATATAATATCTGATATGATTATCTAAGTCACAATAAGGAAGAAAACAAATCACAAGATAAAATCTTCACCATAAAAATATAGAAAGCGTTGTCATTTTCGATGTAGTGTAATGTAGCTATTAATATAGAAAACATTCTTAATGTTGAAATAAATTTGCAACTTAGTTATATTTTTAATGATACATTTTTATAGTTATAAACTCACCTAAAGTAATCAACGACTTCAAGAAAATGCGGTGAATGATTATGCGAATACTTTTTTTCTCAAACATCTTAATATATAGTTTAAGTAGGGCACTGAATTATTTGTTAATAATTTATAGTTTTTAAAATTAAACTACAAAATGGTTTAATTTTTATTTTTAAAAACAGTGTAGTTTTTTATTTACTCGGTTCAATAAACTACTCCTTTACTTGAGTTGCTCTTAACTCATATTATTAGTTAAAAATATTTATCTCCAACGGAGAACTCTTAAATGCAGTGAATAAATTATTGACAACCCCACCCACTCATTGAGGTAGGTTTTGAGGAACACCTATAATGACACTCAAAAGCTAAGTTAGTAAAAATTACCACAAGAAGTTTGTTAGGAAAAATAACTCTACATGCCAAGAAATAGTAATTGGTGTCATTATGCATGATCCTGCATTTGCTATTCTTATTATTGTATGATGAGAGCATTCCCATTATAATAAGAAGCCTCTAATAATACCCTGAAACTAATACAATCACATATGTTATACAAATTGAAAATGGTGGCACCCATCAGTGCCATTAAAATTATTGGATTTTCTTTTATAAAAAGATATCGAATGATTCAATACTAACACATTTCATATAAAAAAAATCAAGATATCACTTCCAATTCAAAATAATGATTATGTGAGTCTTTTTTCTTTTTATATATTATTTTTTTTGTATTAATGTTTTGAATTGAAAGTGTTATTTTAACTTTTTTATATGAAATACTTATAAATTATTAGTATCGAATTAATCTGACATTTTCTAAAAAAGAAAATTTTAACAAAATTTTTATATCAAATTAATCTAAATCGATATTATTGATAATCTAAGCATGACTTGAAGTAGTTTAATGTTTTATATTAAATAAAAATAATAAAATTCAGTGATATATAGAAGAAAAAAAACCTCGCAAACACACAATTTTAAGAATTTAAACTGAAAATGAAAATGATGTTATGTTATTTTATATAAATTTTAATCTAACTCGTAAACCTTTCCATTTATTTTCTATAAAAATCCTAAAAATATTATCATAAATATTACAAAGTGAACCTAAAATTCAACTATTGGTTATATTACTCAATATTAATGCCATAAACTTCCTCTACTCAATTAATTTTTTAGTTGTCATTATATTTATGTATGTTGGAAGGAAAATTTATTTAAAGCAGATGAATAGCCCGTGCACTGAAATTAGTGCAAACAGTGTGAAAATAAAAAATTACAACTAGTGGTTATTGCAAAACGAATACAAAAAACAATGTCGTAATATGTTTCGGAAACAGGTGAACATAGGATTTACTGATGTGGTGTGTGTTTTGTTGACAAGGTGCGAACAGCATTGAGTTTGGTCTTCTTTGCGCCGTTTCCGTCTTAAGTATATATCAGAAAGTGCAACACACCATGTTTGGTACCACTTTCCTTGTGCCACCACGAAACACGAGATTCTCACCAACGTGCGATGAGGCAAATAAGTTCTTTCATGCGATGTCTGTCACCACCCTCCATGTGAAAGACATCCTTCAAGGTAGTTATTCAATTTTATTATTTTAATATTTATGTTGTTTTATTAAAAATATAAATTAAGACAACGGTATCAACTTTTTATTATTATTTAGTGTTTAGAGTTAGATGTATAGTCTAAGTTTGATTATAGATTAAATTTGATTAAGTTGAGTTATAAGTTACATTTTATTAATTTTTGCTACGTGTTAAATTTAATTAAAGTTTTTCTATAAAAATTATCATTTTAAGCATCATTCTAAGATCCGACATATTATTAGATTTCACATTTCAATAAACTAACACCTCAAATAATAATAATTATAATATATATATATATATATAAAGAAATATAGGAACTTGAAACTTAGTTAAATTATTTAACTGTAGGTTAAATTTAACTAAATTTAAAAGTTTAATTTAATTATATAGTTTAGTTGGGTTCAATTTTAGAAAGTTTAATTATACGTTAAATTTATTTTAAGTATAGGTTAGATTTGACTTAGTTATAGGTTAAATTTTATTCAAGTTAACTATAAATTATATAATATAGATTATATTTAGTTAAATTTAGTAAAGATTTATTAATTATAATAAAATAATAATTTATTTATAGGTTATTTTATAAATTTAGAACCTTCAGTTAGTATGAGTTAGAAATTTGTGTATGTCATTATTGATTTTGTTTATTGTATTTTTTTATAATTGTACTTATGATATGATTGAGATATTGATATTTAATTCGGAGATTCTCACTCCTGATAAATTCTATTATTTAATTTTGGATCAATATATATATTTAGAAGTCCATATTTTTAAGTCTTATATTTTCGAAATTTAAGTAGATTTGTATGATATATTGCATTTAGCCAATCTTACTTTCTTATTTAAGGTTTGATATAAAGATTAAGTATTACTTTTAATTCAAAAATTTCATATGTTTTATTTTATTTTAAAAAGAAAAAAAATAATGATAATTATTACATTCAATCTTGTATTGTTCGGTTGAATAATTTGAAAAGATTAAATATTTTTTCAAAAAATTATTATGTATACTTTGATCACATTATATATATTTTGTAAAATTATAATTTATTTTATTTTTTATTAATTTCTGGGTGTATATTTAATTATTATTATTGATTTGATGTCATTACTTTCGTAGTGTGTTACTCGAAGAGAAATGTAAAATATTACCAAAATTCTGTAAAATAGAAAAAACGTTGATTAAAATTTACATAGTTGTGAAATGTAACAAGTAAATATTTCTGAATGAGATAAGATTAATTTTTTTTTAAGAAAATAAAGATATTCATGTATAAACCAAGTTCACTTGTTACATAGTAAACAATTAAAATAGGATGAGTGAAAGTTAAATTTGTGAGGTATATGAAAATGATGTTGAAAAATTTACATAATTTACTCAACAAAATGTGGGAGGTACCATTCAAAGATATTTTGGTTCTTGTGTTATTTATTGAATGGGAAAGGACTAGAAGTTTAGTGTAGGTAATAACATATTTTTTATGGTGATTTCTTAGTAAGTTATGTAACATAAACTTAATATGGTGACTTCTAAAATAATGTGTTTCTCAAATTAATCATTCTTATTTTCACTTCGATAATTGTTTAGAGGAAATGATTCTTAAGGTTGAACAATAAAGCTTTGTATATAAGATTTACAAGGTTCACGTGATTTTTTTAATAATATTAAGATGAATTAGTGAAAAAAAAAAAGAACTGATTCAAACAAAGTTTTGCCAGTTGTTGATTGAAATGATTCTAGAAGATAATAAATTTTTTACTGGTTATTACAGACAAAAAAAAAACAGTGTTAATGTGTATGAAGTACATGATAGTACATGTTTGTCTTAATCTTCTTAATTGCTATAATATAACTTAGCATGGTGAAGTTACATTGTAACTCGATATTTAATACTATTATTTATAATGAAATTAATAGTACATTATAACTATAATTGGTATTAATGCATATCAATCAAATAATTAAGTACATCCCCCCAAAATTATTGATTTGCATGATTTTGTTCTTTATATAAAAATCCAAGTGGAATGTAGTTTAGATATTTTTATAAGATTTTAAATTAAATTTAGATTAAATTACTTTTATTATTAAAATCTTTTAATTTTGATAATGACAATTTTTATGTATTTATTATGAAAAATTTAATCAGAATTCATTTACCTTTTATATATATATGAGAATCATGTAAAAAAGAAATTGCTCCATCAATTTTAACTTTAACTGATATTGATTGATACAGTATGAAACTTTTTTATACCCGTTATAACTGAAATCTATATAAAAATCTTACCTGGTATATAAGACATTTTACTTCAATAAAATCTACATCGATTATAACTGAAATAAAAGACTTTAAATAATTGATCTAAAATTTCTGTTATTCTAAACAACATTTTAAAAAACTGCAGTTGCATGAACTTGTATATGAATAGTGTAATTTTGATTGAGTTTCGAAAACTTTTTCCCATACTTGTTTATTTAAAACTAAAGTAAATGATAATTTGCAGTTTGTTTTTTCTGAAGTAAATTAGGTCGGAAAATACATATTTCTTTGAGTTTAATATTTAAAAGATGTTTTTCCTAAAATATTAATATTTTTGTTTTGACGTCTTTGAAAAAGGCAATCTTAAATTTTTGTCATTAAATTTTTAAATATGTTGGTTTAAGTCTTGAGCATTAATTTTCGTTAAAATCATTCATCACTCATAAAGTTCGTTAAAATTTAAAGTTTTTGTGGAAAAAAGAGGTGAGAAAGAATGACATGTTAAAAAGGGGAGAAGAGAAAAAGAAATAAGCAAAAAGGTGTGGATGAAAAATATAATAATATTTGAACTTTTTATTTTTCGCTCAAGCAATTACGTTAATTTTTGTACTTATAATGTTTGTAACAAAATATTTTTAGTTCTTGTATTTTTTTTTAAAAAAAATAGTCTGATGATGTAAGCATGACATTATTACCGAAAGCTGGCGTTCACGTTGAAATATCAATGTTTTATTTTAATAATAATAACGATCCAATCGTGAAGAACTTTTCTTTTATAGTAAACTTTTGCTTTTGTACTCATACTTAACAAAACCGACTTTAAGAAAAGTATTTTAATATTGTAATATTACCTTCCTAAATTGATTATCAACATTATTACCATTTTATATATTAATTTTAAAATTTAAATAATTGATTGTTAAAATCTAAGTAACTAATAATTAGATATTAATTTAAAAATTATTTATGTAATAAAAATTAATTTAAATAATAATAATTCTTTAATTTTTAATATAGTATATAATTTAATTAATATAATAATAAAAAATTTCTAAAATTATTTTTTATTTAATAATAATAGAATATGATGTTAAACAACTCCTTAATTTACAAATATTAAAATTTCCTTTTTTTTTATCAAATGTTAACTTTAATTACCTTTAAAGTTTTAATTTTCCGTTAAAATGACTTTCTCCAAACTTCAGTTACTTATATTATTTATTTACTTTAATTAATTATGTATATTGTTTTATTATTTAAGATTAAGATACTATTTTAGTGAAAAGTCATAAAAAATATATAAAAAATTATTTACAATCTCATTTGACTAAAATTGCCTTATTTAAGTAATAGTCTTTATATATTTTTATATATTTGTTCTCTTACTGATCACTTAAACAAGTAATTATAGTTTGAACCAGAATCATATTTCATCTTGAGTTAAAGCTTCAAAACATTATCACAAATTTTTTCCATATATGAATCATTGTTTAAAAAAATAAAATATATCAATTAAAAGATATTCGCTAATAAATATTGATTTGAATATTACTCGAGTGAAATATCTTTGCTTATAGATATTAACATTTTACAACTTCAAAGTTTTACACAAGTATTAAATTCACTAATACAAAATATAAAAGTAATGACTATTTATTTAATACGTTTTTAGATTAGATGTTATCATTTAAAATGTAGTGGTATTTTTGAAATTATCTTAATTTAAAAATGTGTTTGAGTTTCATTGTCTACGGTTTGAGTTTTTGCGGTATCGTATTTGCTCTGTTGCTGCTGTCTTCACACATAAGGTTGGTGGTGTTTTTAATTTTTTTAATATTTAGGGTTAGGATTTTGGGTGTAGGGTTTAAAATTTTAATTTTTAAAAAATAAGAATGTGGTTATTTACCATAATCGTCCTTATAAGTCTGCATTTAAGAATGCGGCTAAATAGCCGTCGACTTATCTGTTGGACATAAGACTACATGCATATCAAATGTGGCTAGAAAGTCGTCATTTTAAAGTGAAAATAACCACCGTCTTTTAACCTTTATGCACCAATGACTCCATATTTCAAATATATGTCGCGTGACCCCAACTCAACCAAAGGTTATAACAATGCTTCAATTTGGTTGAGAAAAAACCTTTTTAAATACTAATTCATATAAAATTTAAGGCTAAAAGATTTTGTTATAGAGAGTTATCTAAAATTTACTATTTCAAAAATAATCAAATCTAAGCATGAACACAATTTCAATCAATAGACAAATACGCCTTACTTTATCAAATCAAATAATTTAACAAAACATCAATTTAATTCTTAAGTAGTCACGTGCAAGGATCCCACTTCATTTCACCATCAAATTAAAACATATAATTTGAATTGAAATTTAAAGCAAGAATAACTTTCCTTACATTAGTTTTTCCTTTTGTTTAAAGGAAAATATAAGTTGAAGAAGACAATGAATCAAAAACACCATAAAAACTCTTTAGTGATCATCTAAAAATTTCAATCATAACTATAACGTTTAGATGAATTTGTATAAGTTATTATAGACGAGAAGGTAGAAATTGAAAAAGAAGAAATTTACTTAAAACAAAAACTCCCTATTGTTGCCTTCCACTTTTTCTTAGCTAGAGAATAAGAGAAAGAAAAAGGTATGGTTTTGGGTTTTAAAAGAAAAAAATAATATTATATGGGTACTTTTTGTAAAATTATGAAGGATATGGGTACTATTTGTAAAATTATGAAGGATATGGGTACTATTTGTAAAATTATGAAGGAAATTAAAAAAATTTATTTTCACCCTAAACTTTTACAAAACTCATCCTCTTTTTTATTCTCTCCATTACAACCCACAAGTCAAAGGTCAATTGTCTTTACCATATACACTACCCAATTACTCTTTTCACCCTCAAATTAAGCACAATTATTAAACTTTATTTGAATCTAAAATTAATTCACATATATCACATACCTACCTTAAATACATAATTAAATATATTAATTTTTAAGCATAAACTAAATTTAAGTATCATTTTTAAATTTATCTAACACACTTATATTTTAAACAAAATACAATACCTTACATATTTTTTAATTTTTATGATCGATTTATACTTAATTCTAAGATTAAGGTTTTACTAAATTAAGAATTAAACAATATTTTATATTTTCTCATTGAAAATATATATTTAATTTTTTTAGGATATTTAATTATCATTAGATGATTTGTGGATAATAAAATACGTAGCCAGAAATTCAGTTAATTAGGGTTTGAGTGGAAGTATTTATTATTATATATTTTAGTTATATAAAAATAACAGTTATACTACGGCCACATAAAGAAAAGAATAACATTAAATTTAATTATTTTAAAAAGGATAAAATCTTGTTGAAAAGAGAATCATTATTATATTTACAATGAAAATTATAAAATATATGTTATTTAATTATAAATTCTTATTAGTTTTGTACCAAAATTTTTTATTACTTATTAAATGCCTAAAACCAATTCTAACACAGAATTAATAAAAAAAAGATAAATACGGAACTTGCACATGATCTAATAACGCGAAAATAAATATTAATTTAAAATTCTTAAAAGTGGAAAAATATTGATGAAAAAATCATTATTATAAAATTCATATTTTTGTTTTATTTTTAATAAGCATTTATTACGTTAGATGCGGAAAATAATTTGTAAGGCTCAAAATTATAAAAATAAAGTAATTATTTAAAAAAAGCAAATACACAACTTTCACACAAGCAATTAATTTACATGACTTAATAAAGCAATTGAATAACTATTAATTTAAAATATTTTTAAATCTTAAGATCTTGTTGGAAAATAAAAGTATTATTACATTCATTAACATAAAAGCATAATTAACGTGTACCTTTTTAATGAATTATTTTTTTGGATGATCAAAATAAACTTTAAGGGCCAATATTAACAAAATAAAATAAAAAAACCAAAGAAAAAGTATAAGACAACGCGGATTGCTTGTTATAGTTATATGACCTAACAAAGAAAAGAATAAACATTAATGTTATAAAAGGAAAGATCATGTTAAAAAAGAAAAGTATTATTATATTCATCAATATAAATGTATGATAAGCACATTACAAAATACATTACATGACCTAATAAAGAAAAAACATAACTCTTCATTTTGTAATTAATAATAAATATGTTTTCTTGTAAAGTTTTTACACAGACATGCAATTAATTTACTAAATAAAAATACGAGACAGATTCAAAGTCAAAAAAATAAATATAATAAAGAGATATAAATATTTGCTGTCCAGTTAGAGAATTAAAACTGTAAAATATGTTAATTAAGATAAACATAAACTGAATGTTATATTATAAACACGGAAGTATTCATTCATTTATTTTATTATAAAAAAGTAATTTTACATTATTTTTAATTAGAAATTATGATGAGAAATTTATTGATTTTTGTAAGAAAATATTATAAGCTATATATTATTATTATTATTTGAGTTTTACTTGAACAGTTATAACTGCTTGGAAGTGGGTGAAGTTGGGTGTGACTGGAGGTGACCTTTTCAAATTAAAGAAGCACACATGTAGATGATAACATGGGACCCACCACATATCAAATAATACTAACTTTACTTCTGCCATAACGTCCTAATCTTCCTCAACAGGGCAAAAAAGGGTCAAATATTTTTCCACCATCAATATAACAAATATCTTGCCTTTTCAATTAATAAAAAACAAACAAAACAAATTCTATTTCTTTCTTTTTATAACAAACACCTTCAAACTCTCTACCCAATAAGACCACACACACCACCTACCTACACACAAAGACACACCCAAATAGAGCAAACTCATGATCCACAAATATGCCCATAACATTAACAAATTTCTTAATCAATTAATTAATTTATTTATTTATTTTCAAAATTTCAATTATTAAATTAATGTATAATAAATGACAAATATGGCTCATAGCAGAAATTAGAAAATAGTAATGAATGTTACCGAGGTTGAAAACACGGCGAGTCCACCAGGAAATAAATCCAAATCTAGGACTCTTGATAAGCCAATAGGATAGAGCAATTCTATAAGCGACTGCGCTTATCCAAGACATGTATAAGTAAAATGACTTATCTAACTACTTATTGTTATGATATAATAAAGTCATGATTCCATCTCATCTCGTTCTCGCGCACACGCTATTTAAACTGTCTGATACCATTATTTCGTCGCTCACAACAATTCTTCTCTTCTCTCTCTCTTTGTCTATCTCCGTGTTCTCTTCCTTCTTCTTCTTCTTCAAATCCCTAGCCCCCTTTTCTTGTTCTTGTATAAATACTCAACCAGAAGAGCTCTAACACAAGAAAAGTTAGAGAGAGAAAGTAGAGCGAGAAAAATACTGAAACCCTCCCTCGCCATTCTCGTTCTGCTCCGACCTTCTCGATCTGCGCCAGGGATTCTCTGGCAGGTGAGAGCTCCTTCTCCCTCTCATTTTGTCTCTTCTAGCACGGTTTTTCTCTCCAATTTAAAGTTCCTGTGATTGTGATGTGCTTGTATATTCGTATTTTGATGAATTTGTGGGTTTTGATATGTCGTCGGTTGAATTCTGTTTTTCGATGTTCAGGTATTGTTGATCTGTTCTGTTCTAGATCTTTTGTGCGGTTTTTGTTGAAGGCACCGTCATGTCTTCCCTCAGCAGAGAACTTGTTTTTCTCATACTTCAGTTTCTAGATGAAGAGAAATTTAAGGAGACTGTTCACAAGTACGCTAATTTCCGAAAATTTAAATGTTTCAGTTTTTTAATTTAAATTTTCAATTTATATTTTACATGTATGTGAATTTGTGAACGTCAAGGTTGGAGCAAGAATCGGGATTTTTCTTTAACATGAGGTATTTTGAGGATATGGTGACGAATGGGGAGTGGGATGAGGTGGAGAAGTACTTGTCTGGTTTTACCAAGGTGGATGACAATAGATACTCCATGAAGATTTTCTTTGAGATACGGAAGCAGAAGTACTTAGAAGCATTGGACAAGTATGTTATCTGTCGCGTTTAGCTGAGTTATTCTCTTCCAATCTGCTTACTGCTTAGTCATTTTTTTTTACTTCAAAATTGAATGGGAAAATATTATCGCAGGCAAGATCGAGCCAAAGCTGTTGAGATTTTAGTGAAGGACTTGAAAGTATTTGCTGCATTTAATGAAGAGCTTTTTAAGGAAATCACACAGTTGTTGACTTTGGATAACTTTAGGTATGAATACGGTTACCCTTGGATTTCATGTATTTTTGCCTGGTTTATAAATATTTTTTTCCTGGCCTATAATGTGGGTATTTATGATTTTGCAGAAATAATGAACAGCTATCAAAGTATGGAGATACAAAATCTGCCAGAGGCATAATGCTGGCTGAACTGAAGAAATTAATAGAAGCTAACCCTCTGTTTCGAGACAAACTTCAATTTCCAACCTTAAAGAACTCCAGATTACGGACTCTAATTAATCAGAGGTTCTTAAAGAACTTATCTTTTGTGTGTCAATGTAATCAATCCGTTCGGTGATAAATTTGGTGATACTCATTTTTTTTATTTGTGTTGACTTGCAGTTTAAATTGGCAGCATCAACTTTGTAAGAACCCAAGGCCTAACCCTGACATAAAGACTCTTTTTGTGGACCATAGTTGTGGGCAACCAAATGGTGCACGAGCCCCATCCCCTGTTACCAATCCCTTAATGGGCGCTGTCCCAAAGGCCGGAGGTTTCCCACCACTTGGTGCTCATGGTGTAAGTAAAACAATAGGATATGATTCATCTTTGTTTTACTAGTACAGTCTTCTTACTATTCTTGACTCCGTATACATTTTCAGCCATTTCAGCCCACGCCTGCTCTTCCGACATCCCTTGCTGGCTGGATGGCAAACCCATCTCCTGTTCCGCACCCTTCAGCTTCTGCCGGACCCATGGGTTTGCCCGGAGCTCCTGCTGCAGGTAAGGCCCTAAGTAACTGTTTTTTTCAGTGTTTCTAATAACATATGGCCTGAGAATTGATGTCAGCTATATATTACAATATGTGGTCAGCTATCGACTGAGTATAATCACTTGTATCATGATGGAGAAAACACATGCAGTATTCAATTGCAGTTAATGTTGCATCACTCAATTAAACTAGATTGCACACTTCCTATATAATCAGACTGATTTTCTTTTTCTCTTTTTGGATTTCTATTTGTGATAATGCTAGCAGCTATTTTAAAGCGCCCCAGAACCCCTCCTACCAATAACCCAGCTATGGACTACCAAACTGCAGATTCAGATCATGTATTGAAGAGAACAAGACCTTTTGGAATATCAGATGAAGTACAGTAGTTGCTTTCCATTTTCTCTGTTTTTATGTTTAATTTAAAAATGAAAGTTTGGTTATTTATACTTGAGTATTCATTTGTTTCATTGTTGTTTGTGTGCTTGGGCACTTGTTTGTATCTGTTTTGGTGGCTGATGCCCTTATAAGTGTTAACATTTTATGTAGCAGGAATACTTGGCTTTTCAAATGACCCTGTAGTGGTGTCTGAATTTGGCACCCTGGCCTTAATATACAATCATCATTGCATGCCCTAATTATTGCAAAGCTGCCTTAATTGAAGTTTTGAGGGGATGTATTTAGGCTGTCCTATGTGTATAGTCGTTAGGCCAATAGACATATGGCCAATGTAGTCCATATAATACTTAGGCTGTTCACCACACCTTATAAGACAGTTTTATAGTATTAAGTTAAATGCTAAGTTTAAATTCTAAGATGGTACAAGTGTATTTGCTAGATTCATGTTGGGCCTCTTGCATCACCACACTCCATGGCCATAGCTTTGGAATGTGGCAGTGTTTAAAAGTTGCCTATTGTCATTTCTAACCAGGATTAATTGCATCCTATTTGGGGACTGCTTAGATACTGATTCTTCAATTATGGAGTTGGGAAGGGAATATTTAATCAGTGTTTTGTCCGGAAATGACCTTTGTTTTGTGTTTTCATATGCTCCATTTTTACAACAGAGTTGTATTGACTTTTTTTCTTCTAGTTTCAAAATAAAAATTGTGTTTGAAAAATGCTTTCTGCAGACCCATTTGTTATGTTTGTTAGCAGATCGAGAGCACAACTGAATAACAAGTTGTTTTCATCTCTTCTGCAATATTTTCATTCAATGAATTGCATTTTATGTAGAGAACAGAGTTTTCCTTACAGCTTTGGTGGCGATTCATGTAATTTATGTTGCTGTGTTATCTAATGCAACAACTGTTTTTTCTATTCTAAGTTCTGAGTTTTATCCACCTTACACTAGAGTGATAGCTCATTGTATATGACCGGTCCCTGGCAAATGTTTTCACAGGTTAGTAATCTACCAGTAAATTTGCTTCCTGTTGCATACTCGAGCCAGAGCCATGGTCAGAGCTCTTATTCCTCTGATGACTTGCCCAAGACTGTTGTGATGACTCTCAGCCAAGGTTCAATTGTCAAAAGTATGGATTTCCACCCACTTCAGCAAATTCTACTTCTTGGTAAGCCTCTTTTTGGTGTCAGTTTTGTCTTGATAATTTCTTCTGTTTCTGTATGTTGTATGTTATATCCATTGATTTTATTTTGTGTATATTTGCTTATTAATTTCTTTTGATGGTTAGTTGGAACAAACATGGGTGATGTCATGGTGTGGGATATAGGCAGCCGTGAAAGGATTGCACATAAAAATTTTAAAGTCTGGGAACTTGGAGCATGCACTGTAGCTTTACAAGTATGGCTCTCTAAATGAAATTTGTCAATTCTGCATAGTTTTGTATTGTTTTTTGGAGACTGCTTGTCATTTAGTGATTATTGCTAATTCCTTGATTTTTATATAGGCATCTCTTTCTAGCGATTACTCGGCATCAGTCAATCGGGTGGTGTGGAGTCCCGATGGAACACTTTGCAGTATGTTCTAATGAATTTGTGTGTTGTGATATTTCTGTTTTTTGCCTTGAGCACACATTTACTAGGAGTTAAAGTCTGATTTATCCTCACTAATATTTCAGGTGTTGCTTATTCTAAACATATTGTTCACATATACTCTTATCATGGTGGGGATGATCTTAGAAACCACCTGGAGGTTTGTTTGTTACTTTGACTTCCATTAGATTTTCTTATAAGCTCGTTATTTTAAATTTATGTATGTTCCTGTTTATGTCCTTTCTATACATCGAAAGCATAAGACACACCACTAATCTGCTTGATATGTATTAACAAAGTTTTTGTGGTTCAGATTGAAGCTCATACTGGGAGTGTCAATGATCTTGCTTTTTCTTATCCAAACAAACAGCTTTGTGTTGTGACCTGTGGAGAGGATAGGGTCATCAAGGTTAGTTGTCACATTTTTGTAATAGCATCAATATCAGTAGAAACCAATTTTAAGCATTCAAGGATTTTGCAGGTATGGGACGCTGTTACTGGTGCGAAGCAGTATACTTTTGAGGGTCATGAAGCTCCTGTATACTCTGTATGCCCTCATCACAAAGAAAATATTCAGGTAATAACTTATACAAGTGTTTATGTGTGTGTGCTCATGTCCATCATTTTTCTAAACTGAGAGCTTTGTAAGATGAAAAAAAGAAAATGAAAAAATGTGCAGGGAGCAGTCAGACAAACACACTAAGAGAAATTTTGTAGTTACTTTTGAAGTAATAATCTTGGTCAAATGCCTTCATTCACGTGCAAAGGACAAACATAGTCTTGTATCCTATAATTAGTCAACCTCAGTATATTCATGTTTGTCTATTGATATTTTAGTTTTTAGAGGGCTTACATGTGGTCTATTTCTTTTCCAAAGTTATGTCCTTTCAATTTATTGAGGATGTTGTTTGTGTAGTCACAAACTCTAGCTCCTGCAGATCTTTCCATTAGAGTGCAGTTAAACATTGAAATGCACAATAGTGAATGCTTTAGTTATTTACAGTGTGTTGAACATTTGTATCTCTAAAATCTAATTTGGGGGAGTGGGGATGCATTTAGAAATGGAATTCACTATTCAAAGAAAATTGTAATAATTTAATTTAATGAATTTCCTCTCCTGATCAATGTTCCTCTATTTTGTGCACATTTTGTTTCAAGTTGACAGTTCTTTGCCACTCCCAAAATAATTAGTGTGAAATATTATTTCAAGTTCTATTCAGGTTATATAATTCATAGTACATGTCAATTCTCAGTGAGCCATATAGATATAGTGGTTAACTGGTTATGCTTGATCAATAATAGCATTACAACACGGACAAATAATTTTCTATCTAGAAGATTACTTGTGCTTACTGTATTTCAAATTGTTGGATGCTCTAGCCATGATGACAAAATATTCTTTTAGTTTGTTTTGATTTATATTTTTAAATGTGTTATAATAATTTCAACTGTGTTCTGATATGTCTCTGTAGTTCATTTTCTCAACTGCAACTGATGGAAAAATAAAGGCATGGTTGTATGATGACATGGGTTCTAGGGTTGACTATGATGCACCTGGTCATTCATCTACTACAATGGCATATAGTGCTGATGGAACAAGGTTCAGAGATAATTGTTTGCCTCTTATATTCAGTTGCTTTGTTTGATACATGAACTAGTTTAATTATTTTGTTACGTCTGTTTGTAGATTGTTTTCATGTGGCACGAATAAAGAAGGAGAATCATATCTAGTGGAATGGAATGAAAGTGAAGGAGCTGTGAAGCGTACTTTTCATGGTCTTGGGAAGAGATCTGTAGGTGTTGTTCAATTTGATACAACTAAGAATCGGTTTTTGGCTGCTGGTGATGAGTTTATGGTCAAATTCTGGGATATGGATAATACAAACATGTTGACAGGTGTTGATGCAGATGGTGGATTACTGGTAATTACAGGACTGCATTGGGTATTATTCATTTAATGATAAATTCATTATTTAATAATACATGTCTTTGAAATCTGCAGGCATCTCCCTGTATTAGATTTAATAAGGATGGAATACTGTTGGCTGTCTCCACAAATGACAATGGAGTTAAAATTCTAGCTAATACAGAAGGAATTAGGCTGCTTCGGACAGTGGAGAATCGTACATTTGATGCTTCTAGAGTTGCTTCTGCAGCTGTTGTGAAGGTAAAGCTATTTTTATTTAGTTAATGTTCTGCAAGTATATCCTTCTGCAGCTGTCTTGAAGGTAGAGCTATTAATATTTAGTCAATCTTCTGCAAGTATATCCTTCTGAATCCTTCATGTTAATTCAGGCACCTACTCTTGGATCTTTTCCTTCTACCAATGTAACTGTAGGAACAAGCCTTGCTGATAGAGCTCCTCCAGTAGTAGCAATGGTTGGGATTGTGAGTTTTTCCACATGTAAATCAGTTAATGAACGATAATTCTATTTCTCTGGTTGTTTTAATTGTATTATTCTATTTTGCTTTGTAGAACAATGATACACGAAGTTTAGCAGATGTGAAACCCAGAATTGTTGATGAAGCTGTGGATAAATCTAGGATATGGAAGCTGACAGAAATTAATGAACCGTCACAATGCCGCTCCCTGAAACTTCCTGATAGTCTATCATCAATGAGGGTATTGCTAGATACTAGAATTGTATATATTCAGTCTTTTTTGGGGCATGTGAAGGCAATGCATAAACTTGTATTGTATTCTCACCAATGAATTCATCCTCTACTTCCCTATTGAATCACAAATATATCAGCAAAAAAATATATTATTCAATATTTTGCCTATATAGCTTTTCTGCTTGCATGTTGTGTTCAAAGTTTTGGTGGGCTATTCCCCTCTTTTCTTTTTTCTTTTAGGTTGTATACTTCTAATTACAAGTTTACAATAGTTGTTCAGCTGGTTATACATTTAATATTTTAAAATATTGTTTCAGGTTTCTAGGTTAATTTATACAAATCAGGGGGTTGCAATCTTGGCTTTGGCAACAAATGCTGTTCACAAGCTTTGGAAATGGCAGAGAAATGAGCGGAATCCTTCAGCGAAAGTAATGAGCATCTACTCTACTTGTTTGTGATTACATTTCAATGTGTTAATGTCCATAAGATTGTTAAAACAAGCATTTCTTATTTAGGCCACTCCAAACCTTCTACCACAACTATGGCAACCATCCAGTGGAATGTTGATGACTAATGATATAAGTGATACTAACCCAGAGGATGCTGTGTCATGTTTTGCACTGTCAAAGAATGACTCATATGTTCTGTCTGCTTCAGGGGGGAAAATTTCCCTATTCAATATGATGACCTTTAAGGTATGTAGCTTTCATTTTGCTCGTACTTATATTCTACTTCTTTCACTCTTGTTTGTAAGATTCAATTACCTAATTCATCATAATCAAGGAAAGTGGTTAATTTTGTTGATATTATCAATAAGTCTGTCCTAAATTTATATATATATATATATATATATATATATATATATATAATTTTCTTTCAAAATTATCCTTATCATCAATAGTCCTCTCCACTAACGGACCTCTCACTGATTTAATTAAATGTATTTTAGTCTGAAAATAGTTAATGCATGGGGACATTATGTATTGGGTCTTGCAAAAAAAACAAAAAACACTACTTTTAATTTGGGTCTCATAAAATAGGAACAGAGGGGAGTAATAATTATGAAATTGTTATGTAGGTCTTGTTGCCAATTCCTTATTTAGAAACAAATGCATGTACTGGTTATTTGTTTCTGATCCTTCAATCGACAAGATAATAGGTATTCTATGCATTATTGGTAGTTACTATTACTATATCCTGCTCTTAGATTTATCATTACACATGCTTATACCTCATTAAAAGTGTTTATAATTGAGGAGGCTTTTATGAATGCCTATGATTGGGATGACAAACAAGAGACTGAATTTAGTTATGAAGTTGCAACCTAGGCAATGGGAAACCAACCACTTGACTACAGTTGGGTTATATAGTATTTTGGAGCCTAATATGTCTTCTTACTCCTTGCTTCTACATTTGTATCGTTGTTTTGAGAGACAGCATATGGTGCTTATGATTTTAGTAGTCCCTATCTTCTTTGACCTTTTAGTAGTATTGCCAAAATGGACAGACTATAATCTATACCAAGTATTTTGCTAAGCATCCCTTTTATGGTTTATTTTAGCACTCCCTGACCTCTTTCACTTTTTGTTGCAATTGTATATTTCGCATTAATTTTTGTGAATATCAACTGCAGACAATGACAACTTTCATGCCGCCTCCACCAGCTGCTACATTTCTTGCATTTCATCCTCAAGACAACAATATTATTGCCATTGGCATGGATGACTCTTCCATACAAATCTATAATGTTCGAGTGGATGAGGTATTATTCTATTCATGATCAAGATTGGAGCTGTCGGTTAAGTTTCATAAATTAGTGATTTGTAAAAATTGATATTAGTCTCTCCTCCCCCCTCCCACTCACTCTGCGTAAAGATATCAGTTTTAGTTTCATGCACTGTTGGTATTTTAAAAAAATTGGCATTTACCTTTTTTCTTGTTTAATTTGTTTCCATCTAGGTCAAAACCAAGCTAAAAGGTCATCAGAAGAGAATCACTGGTCTTGCCTTTTCTCACGTTCTCAATGTTCTTGTATCATCCGGAGCTGATTCTCAGGTAAGGAATTTAACTTTTAGCTCTGTTATTAGTTTGCTAAGCTGAAGTGGCCTTAATGGAAGAAAAGGCTTTTTGTTGCTGTGGCTGTCCAGAAATGTTTGCTATGTGTCTTCTTATTCCACTGCAGTCATTTGTTTTTTTTTTCATTAATAGGAATTGTAAAAGGTATATGACTGGGTGAAAAAGATTCCTTAAAATAACTGCTTTGGATGAGTAATGTTGAAAATCTTATTGAATAGAAATCATGAAGGCATTCGTTTATTTTCTTTGTCAACAGTTGTGTGTTTGGAGCACAGATGGATGGGAAAAACAAGCAAGTAAATTCCTACAGATTCCCGGTGGGCGACCTCCAGCACCTCTTGCAGATACTCGGGTCCAATTTCATCAAGACCAGACACATTTACTGGCTGTTCATGAAACTCAAATAGCCTTATACGAGGCACCAAAGTTGGAATGTATAAAACAGGTGTGTGCTAGCTATATATAATATATGTTGTATGCTTATTTAATTGCTAGCTCTATTTGGCTTTCTTCATTTAACATGATCTCTGCTTGCTTAACATTATGCTTCATTTTTTTATGATTAGTTTTCGTCGCGGGAAAATAATCCAATCACACATGCTACATACTCGTGCGATAGTCAGTCAATATATGTAAGCTTTGAGGATGGAAGTGTTGGCATTCTTACTGTCCCGGCACTCAGATTAAGATGTAGAATAAGTCAAACTGCTTATCTCCATCCGAACCCAAGGTGAGCTTTATTATCAATTGTAATGAAAGATCTGTTATTGATATTTGATTTTCTCATACCTGATAAAATTCTCTTTTGACAGCATGAGAGTGTATCCTGTTGTGATTGCTGCACATCCCTCTGAACCCAATCAATTTGCTTTAGGACTTACAGACGGGGGAGTGCATGTACTTGAACCACTAGAGACAGAAGGAAAATGGGGTACTCCACCTCCAAACGAGAACGGTGCTGGGCCTAGCAGTACTTCAGGTGCCGCTGTTTCAGAGCAACCCCAAAGATGATGGATGGCACATGAAGATGACGATGTAGTACTTTCTTCTCTAAGGACCTTTGAGTGTGTTTGGTTGCATATGATCCCGCTCCCTGGTGCCTCCATTCGGGTTTGCAAAGGGAAGCTGCGGAACCTAGGTGTTTGTTTGTAGGTTAGGACAAATCAATTGAACCAATCACCTTTCCTAACCAATTTATGCTCCTGGGATTGGCACTGGCACTGGCACTGGCATTGGCACTGGCAGACACATAGGATTACTGGCGTAAATTCGGCTGGGGTGTTGCAGAGTGGAGGGTCATTCTTATTATTATTTTTCCTTTGGTCCTACCTTTCATTGTGTAGTATTTTTTTATTATATATATATATATATATATAGTGAACTAGTTGTTATAGTTTTCTTTTTTCCAGCTAAAGTTGCCTATTCTGATATTCAGCTTTACTTTTGCCTTCTATGCAAAGATTCTTTTAGAACCATCCTTAAGAGTTTGGTTGAATGTTTCAGGCAAGGATGGCTTCATTAATGGATTTTGTTTTTGGTTCATTCACAGATTTAGCAAATAACAATTGTCAGAATTCAGATGACTACTACAGTAATATGAAGGGCACCCTCTTAAAACAAACGTGTATGAAATTACATATAAAAATAAATATTAAGAAAGAAACTTCACGTTTAGTTTCTCTATTCGTGCATTTTCTTTTTCTCATATTTTCACGTTTTTTCTATATTATTTGTTCCCTTTCTTTTGTTTGTCTATCTTTCTTCATCAACGAGGGATCTATAATAATTTTACAAAATTCTAAATCATTTGTCCATTTATGCTCTAAATGAATTCACTGAATATACAATCTGCATAAAACGTACATTGTTCTTGTTGTGGAGTGTATAGACTATAGAACGATAGAGATGGAAATGATAGTGATAGTGATAGAGAATGTCAGTAGAGACCTTAAAGCAACAAACCTGCGGGCTGTCAGACTTACGAAATAACATTTGATTCATTAAATATGTAGTAAGATTCATATCATTTCGTGAATCTTTGTGAATTTAAAACAGTAATAAAAAAAATTACTGATTTTTTTTTGAAAAAGTAATGATTTTGACAAATTAGCATCACTGGTATGGTTTTGGAGTACGAAATTCGTTGAATTAACTGTTTACAAGCATCAACTATACAACATCTAAAACATGCAGACAAGCATCCAAGGCCATTAGTTGTTTCTGCCTCTATATACAATGAAGTGTTTGGGCCCTCAACAAGTACTAGCGTCCTTCTATTCCTAAAAACATGATCGACTATCCATAAGTTCGAACGAACAAGTCTTCTAAAGGTTGCAACTAATTCCGCCTTCGACCAGACTTTCTGTTTCTCTTACTGGGGCTTGGAGAAGATTGTTCATAAGCCACAGGTAGGACTGTTCCATCCTTGATTCCATTTGAATCTGACATTTTATCAATTGTTTTTTGCGCTTGCAGAAAGATCTTGATATCTCTAATCTGTATATCATTTAACGCGTCAAAGAACAATATATTTGGAAAACTTCTGTACAAAGAATCATTGAAGCTAATTGCAGTACCTGTTCCTCCAAATCAATTACCCTCTCATTCATCGCTTTAGTTGATGTAGCTTCCCTACATGATTCATATATTTAGACAGGTATCAGAATGAAGTCTTGGTCAGAAATGAAAATTTATTGATTACTGCTAGAGAACAAATTTAAACTAAATGGAAAATATAAAAGTAGATATACCTCTCTTCAGCTTCTTTAACCTTCTTTCGCCAACTCTCTTGATTTTTTATGAGTTTCTGATTAACCTAAGGTAAGAAAGAATGGCTAAATAGCAGATAATTCAAGTAAATAATAACCAAATGCAATGGAGAACACAGAAGTAACCTCAGCAATGGCATTTCTTTCTTCTGTCCACTTTTCCAGTTCATTTTGGATATCCTGCATTTCAAAAGCTGCAGCTTTCTCCACTGCTTCGGTCATGGAACTTTCCGTTTTACTTCTTGCCTCTAGTAGTAAAGATTCATAATACTGAAACAAGAAAAAGTATTAACATTACAAGATTTCACAAACACAATCACCAGTATTATTGCATCAAAGACCAACAACATAAGACAGTATCAATAGCAATTGGGCCAAAGCCTTTCATCGTCAGACAAAGCAACCAGCCTCAATGTTACTAATTCCAACCCACACGTAGTAATTTCATCACCCTCCATTGACACTCCAAGACATGTAATTTTCAGGCAAAGTTGAAGTCAAATGATCTACAGTTCTGTACATCCAATTCAAAGACTCCTTTTTACTCAAATTTCTCAAATAAATAATTTAAGGACAAAAGGTTAACTCACTTGTCTTTGTGTCTCCAACTGAGACGTAAGAAGACGGTTGTATTCATCCACAATCTGTTCTCATATTTAAAAATCAATTAGTGACATTCAGGACAATGAAAAGTGAAAAATTAAGAAGATGCTCATCGCAAGGAGACAGGATATATCAAGTACCACATAATAAACAACAAGCTGTTGAGATGGGATCATTAAATGATTTTGTAACTTTCATACAAATTGCTTTTAAAATTTCATCCCCATATTCTATTTGAATTAACTATTTGAGCCTATGTCTATACTACAGTATTTGCACCAAGGGCTATGTGCAAACGGTGTCCAGTTTTAGTTATATAAAAGCATAAATGTCAAGGTTTGTTATTTCAGGCAATTTGTCAAAGCAGGTTTTAGCATAAATAAAGATGATGTTATATCCTCCTACCAATCCTCCATTCTTTAAATGCAAAAATAAACACACTTGATGTCTCGGAAAAATAAAAAGTATTGGATACTTTTTCTTCTTTTAGTATGTAGGAGCATTAGTTGAGAGAAAATGTAGGAGAATTTAATATTCATGAATAGAAGACAGACTGATACACAAGAGCTAGAGAAACATACTGTTTCAACTTTGCTGTTGAAAAGGGCACCATTAATTCCTAAATCTTCACGGCATTCACACGCATCGCAATCTCCTTCCAGTGACATACAGCGAAAATTCATCTCCTCCAACTTGCCATCAGTTTTAGACTGGTTCTGGTTCAATCGGTGTACGTAACTGTCACCCACATAATCCCAAATTTGTTGTGTTTTAAAATCAAGAGAATAGCAATGCTGAGTATCTTTCCAATGCTGAATAGCATGTCCTTCTTTATATCTAGTTAAAAATGAAAATTCAGTGTTAAAGTCTTCCCCAACCCGACAAAACAAAAGCATGACATATCAGGTTCAATGAATCATGAATCGTTTATTTATATTAATTAGGGACTTTCACACACAAGTCATCAGTGAAAATATAAAAATAATATGTTTACCTTCCACATCCAACAAACCCACAAATCATACAAACCCAGAGATCATCAATAGTTCCACAAATAAAACAAGTTGGTTTCTCATCCTGTTGCTGACAGAATTGACAAACCTACAATATAAACAGCAAAGGCTCTTTACAACAGAATTCTTCATCGATAAGGCAATCCTTCCAACTGCACTCCAAATAAAAGAACTACTTTCATACGGCTTTTGGTGCAGAAAATTACAGCACAATGAACATGACATAAAACAATAGAAAACAATTCAAAAGCATGGTGGTATTTAAATTCAAAGCAAAAACAATAAATAAAAATAGAAATTATTTTCTCAAAGTAAACAAGTCATAAGGATTTGTCTTTCCTAATGTGAGATTATGAAGTGCACTTCAGACAGAAAAGTGAGAAGTTATGATTGTTGATAGAAACATGACTAAGGTCATAACAAGTACACGCATATGTATACTTAATTATAGAATTTAAAATCTAATACTTTATGTTAGAATAGGGATTAGGTAGTTAGTACTTGTATTGGAAAATTGTTATATGTTGTACCTATGAGCTATTTACTTATTAGCACTAATTATCTAGATATTATTGATGTAATTTCTTCTATAAATAACAAAGATCAGCCGAGAGATAATCAATCTCTCAAGCTCTTCTCATATTTTCAGGCTTACATTGGTATTAGAGCGTGACCCCACTCTAGTTTTGCAGATATCCACCATTGTCCACCATTATCCTACCCCTGCCGTCCACCTTTTTTGTCACTGGAACAACTTTGTGCTTTCTCTACAAGGCTCGTCGGACCTCCTTGTCCTTGTTTCGAACATTGTTTCTTCGATTTCAACTTTGGTTGAGAGGGCCCTCCTTCTGTCTCATACTCTTCCTCTAGTGTTTGTCGTCTTTTCCAAGTTGGCACTAGCTGTGATTGTAGATTGTGGTTGTAATTCTCATTATTGATGAATTCTAACATGTCTTCCTTTACACAATGTTCCTTTTGTAAGAGAATTGGCCACACTCAAAATAAATGCTTCTCCTTACATGGTTTTCCTAGCAAGACAACAAACATCTTCCAACCTAATAAGGTTGAACCACATTTTTCTAACAAAGAATAGCAAGAATATCTCCGTTTGAAGTCTAACAAAGAAGTATAACCTTTCACTAGTTTGACAAAAGCTTGCATCTCTCAAACCTTAAAATGTCAAAGTCCATGAATAATTGAGTCACTTCAAATCACATTTTCGGTAATGATTCCTTATTTCTTCTATTTATCATCTTAAAATTCCTCATGTTATTACTTTAGCCAATGGATCCAAAGTTACTTCTCAAGGAGTTGGTCAAAATATCCCTTTGTGTCTTTGAACCTACCTAAACTATGTTTTTTTTCCGAATTGTCATTTTTTTAACCTAATTTCCTTCAGTCAATTAATTAAACCTTTAAATTCTTTACAACCTTTGATGCAAATTCTTTTGTTATACAAGGTTGACTGATTGGTGAAGGACATGAATCTAGGGGACTCTACTATATAGGTTCTAGATCGTCAATTTCTTTATTTAGCATCCCCATTTCCAAAGCTTCTACATGATTGCTAGAGTTATCCACATTTATCAAAATTAAAAAGGATGATTCCCAAACTTAGCAAATTCCAAGTCTTAGAGTGTGAGTCGTGTCAATTAGGAAAACATATTCAGTCTTCTTTTCCAACAAGAACTTAGTCAAAGATTCAACTCCTCTGTCTTTTCTTTAATTCATTCTGAAATTTGAGGTCTTGGATTTCGTTATTTTTTTCACTTTTATTGATGAATCGTTGTACTTGGGTTTACTAATGAAAGATCAATCTGAACTTTTGAATATCTTTGTGTCATCCTTTAATGAAATCAAAAAATAATTTGGCCAACTGATCAAGATCTTAAAGAGTGGTGATGCCAAAGAATACTTTTCTTTTGATATTTCCACTCTTTTAAACTCACAGCATTTTACACCAATCTACTTGTCCTCATACACCTAACAAAATGGTATAGCATAGAGAAAGAATAGATACTAAGTTAAAACGGCTCGTATCTAGCTGCTTGGTGCCAATGTATCTGTCACCATTGGGGTGATGTCATTCTTACTATCTATTATCTTATTAATAGAATGCCCTCTTATGCTTTGGATAATAAAGTTCCACATTCCATTTGGTTTCCAAATGAACCTCTGGATTACATTTCTCCTTGAGTCTTTGATTGCAAGTGTTTTGTACATGAAGTGTTTCTAGGTTTAGATAAACTTTTAGCTCAAGCTATTGAATGTGTCTTTCTAGGATATTCTCATATTAAAAGGGGGTATCAATTATTCACCTGACACTAAAAGATATTACACATCTACAAGTGTCGCATTTTTTGAAGAAACTACCTTCTTCTCTTCCTCCACACAAGATGTTATCTCTGTCCAAGAGGTCTTGTGTGCCTTTAGTTGAGCCCTTTCTATATCCTACTCCTAACGTTGTTCCAACATTTTCAAATAATTCAAATTCTTCTCATCAGCCCAATTTCCCTGAACATCTCCTCCTCCTTTTATCACCTCCCAACCCAACAGCTGAATCCAATTAATGGTCCAATGTACATATGGTGAGTCCTCTATCCTGCGCTGTGGTCGTTCTATACTATGTCTCGATAATGGAGATTACAGTTGGCCTACTGCCATTTGAAAAGGTACTCGCTCTTACACGCAATCCTCATCCTATTTACAATTTCCTAAGTTATCATCATCAGTCCCTTTCCTATTGTTCTATTATCTCCTTTGTATCTTCCATTAACATTCCTAAAAATGTGAAAGAGATACTTGATTATCCTAGATGATGATAAGCCATGACTGGTAAAATGCAAGCTCTTGGATTTAATGGTACATGGGACTTAGTTCCTCTTCTACCCAGACAAAAGGATGCTGGTTGTCATTGGGTTTTCGTTGGGCCAAATGGTGAAGTTGATCACCTCAAAGTTAGATTGATTGCCAAAGGATATACTTAGATCTATGGCTTTGAGTATGGTAATATGTTTTCTTCCATAGCCAAAATGACTATTGTGACTCTCTTCTTTGCCATGGCGGTTATGTCATTAGCCTCTCCATCAATTAGATGTAAAAAATGCTTTCCTTCATGGTCATCTAGAAGATGAGATTTACATGGAGCAACCTCTTGGTTTTGTTGTTTATGGGGAGTTTGGCTTGGTTTGTAAGTTACATCGGTCTCTTTATGGTCTTAAGCAATCTCCTCGTGTTTGGTACAGAAAATTTAGTCACATTGTTCAAACTTTTGAAATAAAAAGAAGTGAGGCAGAAAATTCAGTTTTTTATTGTCATACCTCGCCTTGAAAATGTGTTTACTTAATTGTGTATGTTGATGACATAGTTATTGTAGGAAATAATGCTACTAGAATCTCGTAGCTAAAGGAATACTTCCGTAATCACTTTCAAACCAAAGATCTTGGAAGTCTCAAATACATTTTAGGCTTTGAAGTGGCGCAATCAAAGGAAGATACTGTAGTTTCTCAAAGGAAATATACTTCAAATATCTTGGATGAAACAGGCATGAGTGACTGTAGACTAGTAGATAGCCTATGGATCCAAATAAAAAATTAATGGCAGATCAAGGTGAACCTCTCTCTGATCCTTAGAGATATAGAAGACTTGTTGGGAAACTTATTTATCTCACTATTACTAGACCTTATCTATCTTTTGCAGTGGATATTGTTAGCCAATTTATGCAAAAATCCTTGTAGTGATCATTGGAATGTTATCATCCACATCTTAAGATACCTAAAAAAGACTCCAAGGCAAGGTCTGTTGTATGAAGATAAAGGCAATACCCAAATTTCTAGGTATTGTGACGTTGATTAGGTAGGATCTTCTAAGGATAATGCTCCACTACAGCTTAATGTGTTCTCATCTCCTTGGAGGAAACATTATTTTTTAGAAAAGCAAAAAAGAAAATGTGGTTGCCCGATCTAGTGTTGAAGCTGAATATAGGACAATGACGTCTCTCACTTGTGAACTTGTATGGGTGAAACAATTTTTTCAAGAATTAAAGTTTCGTGAGATCCAACAAATGAAGATGTATTGATAACCAAGTTGTTCTCCACATTGCTTTGAATCCAATGTTCCATGAAAGGACTAAACCCATAGAACTTGACTCTCATTTTATTCGGGAAAATTTGTTGTCCAAGGAAATTTGTACTGAGTTTGTTGGATCCAATGATCAACTTGCAAATGTGTTAAAAAAATCATTAAGGGGTTTGGATTGAATTTATTTGTTGAAAGCTTGGTACATACATTCTGTATGTTCTAGCTTGAGGGGGAGTGTTAAAATAGGTATTAAATATAGGTAGGTAGTAGTTGGATTGGAAAACTGCTATATGTTGTACCTATGAGCTGTTTACTTATTAACATTAATTACCTAGATATTCCTAATATAATTTTCTTCTATATAACAAAGATCAGTTGAGAGACAAACAATCTCTTAACCTCTTTTTCTCATATTTTCAGTCTTAAGTCTTTAGTTTCCCAATAAATAGTTATAACTCTTCAATCTAGTCTCTAAAGTGCAACCCTCACTTCAAAAGAGACAAGTCCACAAATTAAATACCAATAGCGCTTCTGTGTTACAGATTTACAATTGATAGGAATTTACTCTATCTGAAATCATATATTCAGAGATGTGCCTTCCTGACAATCTACTTCTGTTCTCATTTTTTAGAAAATCAAAATGAACAATAGATTCCAGATTCTTAATTGATGAGGGTGAAAAAGAGTGAGTGGATTTTAATATCCCGAATGTGCATCAATAAGAGTCTACAGTCCATCTTGATTCTTGATGCATGAATTTGAGATGAGATCAAAGACGTAGTGTGAAATCCTGATATATCATGATCATAACTGATGAGATGTCTAAGCAAAATTACAAGATACTTTTAACTCCAAAGACAATCCATCAAAGATATTATGCTACAGAATAAGGAGCTTATAACAACCTGTTACCTGTACCCTCTGTTTGGTAAGAGCAAAATAGCACAGAGATGAGAAGAGAATATAAGTGAGAGGGTCCGTATGTTTTCCTTAGTTAAAAAGCTGAAGTAATCTTTAAAAAAATAAGTGGGGGTTCATGGCTAAAAACTTCCAAGCTTGGGTGCAAAGAAAAAGCGTGGAAATCGTTCTCACAGAGCCATATCAATTTCGTGTGTAAAACAACATAAAATAAGCAATTTTTTTTCTCTTTTTCCAATTTATACTCTATTTCTCTTTAAACAAACTGAGTTTTTTATTCTATCTCTTTCACTTCATCTATTCCATCCCTCTCTACCAAACACACTAGTAATTGAATATGGCAAGACACAGGGTATGGAGTAAGATTTAAAGGTATGAAGAACGTAAATACCTGGCAAGACAAGTACGTCCATTTGGAGACACAGGGGCATTGAAATGAGTGGTCACAAAGTGTTGTGATTATCCCACTCGTATCAGGGTCCAACCTCTCTATCATTAAAATAAAAGTGAGATACATAAACCCATAACCAATTCCTCACATCATTGCCAGGGACAAACAGAAAACAGAGAACAAAAAAGAGTCTCTAAACTCACCAAGACAAACTGGGCAAGTTGGTATTTCCGTACAACCAGGAGGAGGAGTCCCAGCAACTTCTGCATACTCCGAATACTCCACAGATTGCAAAAACAAAATATGGCACACCTCTGCCTAAATTTTGATTATCGTTTGAAATGTTGAGAAACAGAAAACAAAATTGAAAAGCGAAAAGGTTATCAAGATTGATTCACCTCGGCGGGAGAAAATTTCTTGCCATTGAAATAGCTGTAAAATTCATCGGCAGCGAACTGATCGGCAAACTTGATCAACACGCTATAGCGATCTTCGGTCCCGTCGTTCCTGCAGGGAGGGTGAAATGGAATGATTAGTTAGGGTTTGCATGAAAGAGGAGAAGATAGTGGAAAAGAAGGGAACCTGATGAAGAGAAGGTGGTGGAAGTTGTCGAGGTGGGGTCCGCAGAAGGGGATGAAGTCGTGGAAGGAGAGGTAGTTAGGGACGGCGAGGATGAAGAGGAGAGAGGAGTGGGAGGTTGGGGTTGGGAGGGAGGAGTGGGGAGAGGTTCGGAACAAGTGGAGTGCGCCTCTGCGTTCGCTGAATTTAGGGTTGTTGGATTGGGAATGGGATTGGAAGATGGTTTGGGGATCCAGAGGGTGGTCGGCGTCCACTGAGTGGACCCGGAGCAAAAACATGGCTCGCCGGGATTCTGAACTTCAACGGCGCGTCTGTTAATGGGTACTGATAATCAAGATTGCTGTTTAGATTGGAACCGTTTTATTTTTATAGGTTCGTCGAAAAAACGAAGATTAATATTTTCATATTTAAAAGAAAATTTAAAAGAACTCTCTCATTAATTTCTCCCCAGACTAAAATTACTTATGTAAATATATATTAATTAGTTACATAATAAACATAAAAGATTATAATATCACTAAACATTAATAATTATAAATGCAAACTCTAACCTTCGGGTATTTGACAAAATTTTGGAACTAAAATAAATATAATTATTTCAAAAAGTTTTAACTTATTTGAGTTTCAATAATTTTTTTCTTTAATTATTTAACATATTTTTAGAAGTAATTTAAATACATTTTAGTTTAAAGAAATAAAAACAAAGTGAACGAGAGTTAAAAAGACAGATAAAAAATACCAAAGAATTTTACATTGGTATGATTTCTAAATTGTATTTAGTTTCAATTCAATCAAATTAAAATGAAATGTTTTACTATTCTTTGAAAAATCACAATGTTTAATAGACTCTACAATAATATGCAACGCACTTAAAAGTATGAAGTTTCTAGAATACCAATTAAGAAATACACTCTAGTGTTTATAACACGCAAAATGTAGTGTAAAAAAACAAAACAACTAATAAAAGAATGAATTGAAGGGATATCACCTAAAATAGAATTGAATTATAATAGATTAAAAGAAAAATAAAACTTTTCTTTAAAAAACTTCTTGATAACTCTTAAATCAATAATTCTTTTCCGAATTAGTCAGATGAATTTCTTGAAGAAAAGAATCTTGAAATAAACTTAAACTTTTTACTTACAAAAGTATGTGAAAAACTAAATTAACTCTCTATCTATGTCGTTAAATTTATGTAGAAACATTTTAAAAAAATCAAGCTAATACATTATTATGAACGATAGTTTTTAATTTAGAAGGTAAAGTATTTTTCAGTATATTAATACAATCTTGCATTTTTTAAATATCTTTAAAATTGAAAGTGAAACCAAATGGAGCTTTAAGAAATGGGAGATATAGTTGAAATTAGGAATCATTTTCTTCGATCTCACAATTGTTATCCTAAAAAGTCAAAATTCTTTTCAAAGTTGAACCTCTCTTATTGATGTAAGTCTTGTTTAGCAATTATGATAATTTGGAGATTGATATCAATGTTGGTTTTGGGAGAAATATAAACTGCATGTTCATAAGTTAAATATATTTCTTTAAAAAGAGTTAGTTAATTGTTCTTTTTATGTAATTTTGTATCTGAATGAATATCATGTTTTACTTTAATCTGTGAACATCGTCACTGCTTGTGCTAGATTCCTTGGTGAGTTCAACATATATTTGTTCTAAGTCGATTCAAATAATACAAGAAATATAATTTGATGATTAATTAATTATTAAATGATAGTCCTCACAAGTTCCATTGGTGAGAAATTATTATTTTTAAATGGTTTAAATTAATACAGTAATTATAAGTAATAGGAATCACATATAATGGATCTAAGCTTTGTAATGAAACAACATATATGTGAAATTCAATCCTAACATTTGTTAAAAGCACGAGGAAATGAAAAAAAAAGGTGAAAAAAAAAACTAGTTAGGTTATAAGAAAAAGATAATAGAAATAAAATGAATGAAAAATTAGATAAATTTATTTATTTTTTATAATTTGTATTACTTTAATATTATATTTAAATTATTTTTATTATAATAAAAATTAATGAACATTGTTAAAATTATAATAATTAAATAATTTTAATTTATATATATTTTTGTTGTAATTTTTCTTTCAAAATTGATGATAAAGTATATTATAGAGCACATACACATATTATTGGATGGAGACTGTTAAACGTGCCTACAACTGCCTTTGTGATGTTTACTTGGATAGCACGTCCCAGACCCTTTCCCATGCCCAATAACATGCTCTCATAATACAAAACAAACTTCAATTCTTCCACCACGTTTCCACATTTCTTATAGCACAAGATATGTGATAAGACAAAATCATTGTGGAAGTACTAAATGAGACTCTCCACAAATTTTAAATTTGTAACTAATATTTTATACAAAAGTAATTTTCAAAGTAATTTTGTAAAATAAACTTTTTATATAATTACAATATTCAAATAATTCGACACGATTATAAATATTTTATTGTCATTTACTAAACAACTCTTTTGTTGATAAATCACTATTTATGAAATAATAAATGATCCTACCTATACAGATAGATACCTAAATAGAAAAAAAAAAAATAAGTTACATATGAGAATATAAAAAAAAGAAAATAAATTAATCTATGTATTTATCCTCATATCATCATATCAATCATCATACATCAATCATAAAAAAAATTATAAAGTTATATGTGAAAAAATTTACAAAAAATAATTAAAGTAATACAAATTATAAAAAAATACCATCATTCTTTTCTATAGTTAACTTTCATATTATTATTTAGCTGTTAATATTTTGTTGCTTCTACTTATTTAAGTATTATAGAAACTTCCTATTAGATGGTCCCTGGTTGGATACTAATGGAAAGCATATTCATTAAGTAACATTTCATCCTCATTTTCAAACACACTTCCATAATAACAACATCCTATTCTTAATCGACAAGAATTTTTTAATTCTCACTCAATATTTAATTCATAAAATGGTATTTATACATTATGGAATATTATATTTATAAAATGAAACCTTTCTCTTGTTCTCAAATTCCGCAAAAAATTTATCAATTTGAATGTTAAACAAACATTTCATAACATCAGTATAATAGGTTAAAAAATAATTAATGGTATATATATATATATATATATGTAACTGATATTTGAAAGTTAGAAAGTTGAATTAAGGTAATGAAAGAAGTTGTATGCAGATGCTTTCCAAAAAAGTGGAGGATTCCAGTGCTAAAATAGATGTAAAGAAAAAGATATTTTAAGTCTTTACTATTTCCAAAAAAAGTATTTACCACACTTTTCATCCGTTGAGTGGATGACAACGTCAGCACGACCCGTTTCGCCGACACCGTCCTATCATTAACACAATTTAATTGGAATATATAAAGGTTTCAACTATATAATCAGCTATTTTAAGATATTTATTAATAAAATTAATCTTTAATAAATATCTAAATTTCATAAAGAAAACCTTTTATGACAATGGCATAGCATAAAGACTGATACCATATTAAATAATAATTTAATTAAATTGTTTATTATATTATGACTGGATCAATTAAGAGACTTATAAAGTAATTGTTCACTTTAATTTTAAATAAAGTGAAAAAAATGAGAAACGTAAGCAATCAAAATCTTTTTCTCCATTGATTACGCGGTTTCGCTATCTCTCCTTTGTCTTCGTCTTCTGTCTTCTTTGCTTTCTCTTTCATTCAAGTATTACAACTCAGAGGCCATAAGTGAAACAAACACAAGCACGCTGCATTGATTTGATCACACTACACACAAAAAAGCATAATCCACCACTTCATCCACAAGCGCAAGTCTACAAATCTTCCGTCACTTTCGCACACTGTTACACCCTCTGTCTCGGTCACACCACCAGATAACCTTAAAACATAATCTCAAAAAAAAATCTGAAATTTGATCTGAATTTCCCTCTGCAAAGCGAATCAAGCACCCATTATGGCATCAAGCACAATCCGCAAGGCGATTGGTGTGGTGAAGGACCAGACCAGCATCAGCATAGCCAAAGTCGCTGGTAATTTGGCCCCTGACCTGGAAGTATTGGTCGTCAAAGCCACGAGCCATGAAGAGGTTCCTGCTGATGACAAATACATAAGAGAAATCCTCACTTTGACATCGCATTCCAGAGGCTACATCAGTGCTTCTTTGATCACCGTTTCCAAGAGGCTGACAAAGACTCGTGATTGGATTGTGGCTGTTAAGGCTCTTAGTCTTGTTCATAGACTCTTGGTGGATGGCCACCCCGCGTTTGAGGAGGAGATCGTGCATGCCAAGCGCCGAGGGACCAGGATTCTGAACATGTCTGATTTCAGAGACGAGGCACATTCTAGTTCCTGGGATCACGCGGGGTTCGTGAGGCTTTACGCGTTGTATCTTGATGAGAAGGTTGAGTTTGTGGCGTATCGGAGGAAGCTCAGAGGTGTTGCTGAATCTGAGGAGTTTAGAGAAGAGAGAGAGGAGGAGAGTAATAAGAGGAGTGAGGTTACTCCTGTGAGGGAAATGAGAGCTGAGAGGGTTTTGGAGAGGTTGAAGCATTTGCTGCTGATGCTTGATCGTGTGTTGGGTTGTAGGCCTAGTGGTGCTGCCAAGAACAATAGGTTGGTGTTAGTTGCGCTATACCAGGTTGTGAGGGATAGTTTTAAGTTGTATGTTGAGGTTTGTGATGTTTTGGGGGTGTTGCTGGATCGGTTCACGGAGATGGAGTATGTGCATTGTGTGAAGGCTTTTGATTCTTATGTCGGTGCTGCCAAGATGATGGATGAGTTGGTGGGGTTCTATGGTTGGTGTAAGGATATGGGGATTGCAAGGTCTTCTGAGTATCCTGAAGTGCAGAGGATCACTGACAAGCTTCTGGGGACGCTGGAGGGTTTTTTGAAGGAGATGAGTAACAGGCCAAAGAGCCCCGAAAGGAAATTAGAGATGAAGGTAACTGTGAAGGAGTCAGAGGCAGAGGCAGATATGAATGAGGTGAAGGCTCTTCCAGCACCTGAGAGTGAGAGTTTCACACCTCCAGAAGCCCCTCCTTCAGTTGCAAGGCCTAATAACGTGCTTGCTTCTCAAAAGGAGACAAGTGATCTGGTGGATCTTAGGGATGATGGAGTGTCAGCTGATGAGCAAGGGAATAAGCTGGCTTTGGCATTGTTCTCTGGGCCTGCAACTGTGAGGGCTGAAGGTTCCTGGGAGGCGTTTCCTTCAAATGAAGAATCTGAAGGGAAATCTGCATGGGAAACAGCAGCTGCTGAAGTTGGTAAAGCAGATTGGGAGCTGGCATTGGTGGAGAATAGTAGTAACTTGTCAAAGCAGAAGGCTGAATTGGGAGGGGGGTTTGATCCGTTGTTACTGAACGGGATGTATGATCAAGGGGCTGTGAGGCAACACGTGAGCACAACTCAGATGAGTGGAGGAAGTGCTAGTAGTGTGGCACTGCCTGGACTTGGGAAGAGGGGCACTCCAATTCTGGCTTTGCCTGCTCCGGATGGAACAGTTGAAGCTGTAGGAGCGCAGGATCCGTTTGCAGCATCCTTGTCGGTGCCGCCACCTTCATACGTGCAAATAGCAGACATGGAGAGGAAGCAGCAGTTGCTTGTGCAGGAGCAACAGGTGTGGAAGCAGTATGGGATGGATGGGATGCAAGGGCAGGTGGGTTTGAGTAGAGTTGGTGGTGCTCCTATCATGCCTTATGGAATGCCACAATTTGGTGGGGTTCTCCAACCTGGAGGCTATCACCAAGCACCCTTTTATTGAATTCAAGTGAGGGTATTGGAGGAGTTTGGGATTTGAGCTTTATTTTTCTGTCTTTGTTCAAAAACTATTGGAGGAGTTACATACTCGCTAAGTTATAAAGAATATGTAGTATGATAAAATATTTAAATCCATATCTTTACTCCTTCTTCACTACCTACCATGTAATTTTGACACAGCCAGTGTTCTTCCTATATCAACAGTGGACTTTGGGATAAAGTGTAATTTATTCTCCTTAACCTGCTATTGTGTGCCATGTATAATGTGCGACAATGTCACTACCTAAACACGTTTCTAGACAATAGCGGTGGCCTCACACAAAAATGGTTCCACCTACCTACCCGATACACCCACACGTCTAATTCTAGCAGAAGAACCAAGGTGGGGGGGTCGTGAGATTAAATATCTCAAGGAGAAGCTCTGTTTTGTTTCTCTCCGGTTAAGGCTCGGCCACCACCACCACGGCTGCCAGAATGTGTGGTGATGCACTGTTGCTGCGTCTTCATTATAATTATTTTATTTGATTGCCTGTTTCGTGGGAGGAGTTGAATTGTGGTTTTATTATGCGTTTATTTTCTAACTTTCTTTTACATTACTTCGTCATAATAAATCCTAACACAATGTAAAAGAGTTTTGTAAATAACATTACAGTGGAGATAATTATTTTCTTTAAATTATAATCAAAACTGAGATTATTTTATGTGTAATTTTCTGTTTGAATCGGAAAAAAAATCATGCAATCTCAGCTTCTTTTGGAGTTTTTGAATCGGTAAACCTAAAATAATATTTTTTTTTAAAATTAAACTACAAGGTAGATTTGGGTCAACCATTATAGTTATGAGGATTCAAGAAGACTGGAATGTTGCTACTGGTGACAGAGAAATGTTCGTATACATGTTTAAATGATGTCATAAGCTCTAGTGTAGAGTAGACTTTAATTTCTTGTCAAAATTAACATATGAACTTTATTTGTAATTTTTTTTAGAATTAATTTTGGCACCTAAAACACCAACATAAGTAAACTTAGAGTTTCTAAAAACCTCTAAATTTACCTAGGCTCATTTAGACGTCACTTTTGGGAAGGAATTCATTTGAATTTCTCTCCACTTTCTTTTGAATTTCTAGCTCTCTAAAAACTATAAATAAGAGATTTGGCTCATGTATTTGCAAGATTAATATAATAGTAAATTGCTGTCAAATTTAAGTCAATATCACTACTTGTCAAAAATCTCCCAAAATTAGATTATTGATCTTCAATTCTCACCTTACAAAAGAGAGATGGTCTCACTACTCTCATTTCATACTTAGCATGCACCTCCAAGGCCACCACATCTCCAAAGAGAACCTTGTTCATAGACTTCCATTGAGCTTCCGCCGAGATCAACAATCCTCCAACCATGAAGGCACTCTTCCATAAAAAACTCTCCCTTTGCTGTAGCAAATAACTTACTAATATACTTTTTTGTCGTCAAAAGGCAACGTAACATTGGTTACCGTCAGTAAGCAAATTAAATGTGAGAAGCACGTAAACTCATCCAACACCGAAAAAAATCGAGTATAACAATTAATTAACACAATAGAATTAACATACTATTTTCACGTTGCATGCAAATATAGATGCAACCATTTCAGTGTCCTATAAATCAAATACAAATACAATTTGATGATTTGTTGCCTACAAAATGTTATATATAAGAGCTAAAAGGGGTCAATTACCCCATGTAATTGCAAATTTTAAGAAGCTCAAGTAAATCATTTTAATTGCATTTAATAGCAATGTGTTTCATAAGGGACTTTGGTATCTGCCAACCTCCAAGACTCCTTGTCGCTATATGCCGTCCCTTTCTCAATTATACACTTTTTACAACAACATAGGCAATAAAAGCATCCATCCTTTGACACAAAAAAATTGCAGGCTCCAGGTGCTACTGGAATGGGAATCAGCCCAAGACTGCTTTTCATGGCAAGAGTTGATCAATCCAATAGTTCTTCCATGAATATAAATGAGAAAATTGAATTCATTTCATAAAGCACGCAAGTTTGATAGCTCCTCCTACACTTAGTCAGCAAAAGGCTGCGAATCCATGCATAGATGCACCAATTTTCTCTGATATTGTCCAAAATATTCATCAACTGCGATGACATCTTCATTCTTTGGATCTAAAGCACGCAAGTTTAGTAGCTCATCATTGACTGATGAACTTGATTCTTCGTCACGAATACCAAGGTTAGAAACTATTTCTGCATGGGTTTCACGGCATGCAAGGATAAACATTGCAGCTGTGTCAGGCAGCTGAGCCTCACGAAGAGCAGCCAAAGCCTCTTGCAGTGCACCAGCGGCAACATACAAAATTAGAGCCCTGCATTGGGTCATTTGAGATCAAATACAGAAAAGTCCTGGAAGAGATAAAATTTATAAAAAGAAAAGCAGTGGTACCTCCAGATATTATGTTCAGTGTGCAGGATGTGTCCAGCCCATCTTTGCAACACCCTGTAAGAATAACAAAACGTAGGGAAGATCTTCTAGTCATGATGATACTCAATTGAAATACTATTTTCATATGAATGCGGAGTCAACAATCACTGGAAAGTAAAAGTTGATTTTTTTGTAAAATTAAAAATGGTTCTAGAAAAATTTCCACTTGCCTGTCATCAATAACCTGAAGGAAGAATTCAGATTCTTCCCGAAATTAGACAACAGAATAAGTTAGAGATGTATGATATAAATACTAGTGCAGAATTTATCTAATGATTAATTTTGTCATTTAGTCAGTGGATTTCAGTCGATCAATATTATGTTTGGTCCCATATTGAAGTTAATGTGGACAAAAAGTCTGTTATCAAGAACAAGTAAGAACCTTGCATAATCTGATCCCTTCAAGTGCTTAGCGGCCAAGGTTGCAGCATCAGTCCAGCACCCAGCATCTTGTAGCTGAATAAGATATGCCATTGCATTTCTCTTAGAAAATCAAGCCCATTATAGAGATAACCTGTCTACTAATTTTAAATTTGCAAAATCTAACTAAGTATACATTGAATTTTCCAACAAATCTAAAATTTCTAATTAAGATCTATTTTCAGAAATCTTCCTCGGTTGAACTTGCATAACAAGGATTTATTTTTGTAGTTCATAGATCTACTTTTTGTATTTTTCATAAAATGAAAATCCTTTTTTGACAAAAGATTCAGTTTTTTATTTCCTATCATGTGTCTATAGGCACACGATAGAAGACCCCTTAGTTAATGTTGTACCAAATTACCAATGCCTAGCAGCTCCTGCCGCTAACTTGGCATCTGCAGATTTCAGTCGTTAATGTGATCCATTAACTTTCAAAAGCCACCTTTAAGATATCTTAAACAAACATTATATGATTTTCCAGAAATTATTGATATTAGAAGAGAATGTAGTTCAACGAAGTCTGTTACATTCAAATGTTAACAGTTTAACCCTTTTTACACTGAATTCAGACAGATGTGCTACTGAGTAGAACTTATACTACACAGAAAAGGAACTACCTTACAATAAGATGTTTCACTTCCTTAACACTAAAATTCAGCAGCCACTCTTTCCCATAAGCTTTCTTTTTATGTTAGATAAAATGATATATCATGAATCTGGTTATCATCAAAATGGAGAAAACTAAATTTTCATGACAAAATGTGCCCTTGAAAATCACAAAAAAGTAATACCATCAAGCAAGCAGGATCCTGTTTACAACTTGGTAAACTGAAACCAGCTTAGAGACCTTTTAAACTATGTGCATCCGTTTGATAGTTAATTTAATAAAGCAGGGAAAATAAACAAAAAATATGAGTGCAGCCTGACCTGAGAACATGCTTCTTGATATCTTCCAACTGCACATAGTAGATGCGTACCAGAGAGTGACCTGTCAGCCCTCACCATGTTGGCTGCAACAACCTAAAAATTATATCAGATGTTATAATACACTGAATAGATCGACTATATTCTTGGATACTAATTAGAATTTGTATTTTGATGCCTAAACACAAGCATGCCACAGATATACTCACCTTCACTGCAAGTTCATGAAGAGACCTTGAAACAGCAGAAGAGAGAGCAACAGCACGAAGAGCGTTGACATAGAAGTAAGAGCTCTCTGGAGGTGTAGAAAGCAATAAACTAACTGCAGCTTCTAGGTTTCCAACAGACACAAGCCTGGTAGCGCCAAAAAAATGAGTATTATAATTAGAGTATAATCCCATAATAGTAAAAAAAAGAAACTTCAGTGGTTTCTGTCACAGCAGTACCTTTTCTGTTTGGAACAAGATATCAATTTGTGGAGTGAAAGACAACAAATACAATATCTTGGATATTATAATTTCAAATAATGCAGTACTAAAATATCTTCTAACATTACGTCACTAAGCCATATGTTGACACTCCCAACAAATCAATAAAAAGAAATGATGAATTTACTCACTCGTGAATACGTTTCTGAATAGCCTCTTCACCTTCTAATTTTTCATGCCAAGAAATTCGCTCACTAGCAGTTTTCCACAGCTCTCCTCGGTCAAAAGCCAATAGCCTTAGTTGACCTTGACTCTGCTAACCAGAAAGCTACAGTCACTTAAAGAATCTGACTGAACTTTAACAGCAACTTTCAACAATTGGAATGAGGGACTCTGCAAGATATATCACGGAATAGAAACTTAAATGAAACTGTAATACATCGTACCAATTCATCTCTCCCTGTTTCTTCTGTCGGTTTTCCTTTTGATGATAACCGAGATAATAGAGATGTCTCATTATCAAGATCAGAGATAGGTGCCGCTGTGAACTCTTTTGGTGGATGCTTTCTTAATAATTTGTTCATCAAATGTTTAAGTGCACGAGGCAGCTGTAGCCAAAACAGAGCTTCTAAGGATTCACCAAATGTAGTAGCTGCGAAAGCAAACCTTGCAGCACAACCTTTATCCACAATACTAGCATAGAACTTTGCTCTCTCATCGTCAAGCATGCAACCTTAAGAAATGGACATATTGGTAGTGTTTTTTAAACACCAAAAGTATAAAAATGGCAAATGGAAGAATTTTCATTATTAAACTCTGCAGAGATATAAACCTTCTTTTCTATATGGTTCCAATACTTTCAAAAGCATCTCTGGCACAACTGAGTCGCCAAGGGGTGGTATGTTGATCATGTATGTACGAAGATCCCCTGTAGGTGAAGGAGTTCCGGGAAGTAAGTGAGGCCTCTTTTCTATGGTTGTACTACAAGTATTAAACCAAGAAGGTTTAACACCCAATTGTAAGATCATGCGCAACGCCTAGCAACATTAATACATATTAAAACGAAGTACAATAAATACATCATAAAGAGCTGATGACCAATGCAATCGTAATTTATACAAAACCAGTAAAATTTGTACAAGTATTGCAAGAACGTGTAAAAGAAAAACCCATTTGTATGAATTATAGAGACATAGACTAAACGTGGACTATGGTTAACTTAAATTCAAGGAAAGGGGAATAGGCAATTTAAATTTGTTTTTTCAGTAAGAAAATTTGTTGATCTTAAATGAAAACAGATATCGTATTGCCATGGCATGAGAAATTCAAAATGATTCACACTCTATGAAATCATTTCCATTTCAGTCTTTAATATTTTCATGTTACTTCTCATATCAATCATTGCACATGAAATCTGGCGTTCACAATGTGCTTCATCTATAGAATGCAGGCATTCACTGTGGGAGTTGAGTATAGAACTTTGGTAGTAAAGAAAATATATTTTAGTTCAGCAAATTTAGTTCCGGTATACTACCAGGGCATGTGGTGAAGGAAGAAGTATGGGACAGCATATAGGCATTGACCGAAATCTATCCTTTGTATTTCTGATGTGGAGTGCATAACCAGATCGTTTATCATTTCTGCATGAAAAGAAAAACGTGTAATTCACATGGTCAGTTCATTTTATAACCCCTGAAATTGGAACAGCTATTATTAGCTCTCATCTAGATGATGACAAAAACTTGGTGATTCATTTCATTCACCTTGAAGAAAATACTAAAACTCCAAAAGGTTAGAAATATAATGAACTAAATGTCCCTTACTGTTGCACTGCACGTGAACGTAAATACTTAAACATTGAACACACAGGATGCATACCAGGCTATGTATTTAGAATGGAGGATAAGATTAGATTAATTGAAATAAAATTATCCATCAATGGATGATTGTATGACTTAGATTAACTCCTACCTCTCGTGACCTTACAGGATATGTCCCCCTATATAGACAAAAACATAGATAGATGATTTAAATAAAACAACTAAGTGGCATCACGTCATTTATCTAAACATAGTTTTGATCTAGACATTTAAGCATCAAGATGAATGCTTTCAGAATTGCTAAAAATCAGTCCAAGTCATTAGATTTAGAACACCTTTACGACCACTAATCATATTTATATTGATAATAATAATAACAACAATAATACAAAGAAACTCATATTTTCTGACTAGAGTGATTTGTAGAACTTACACATTATTAATTTCAACAAGACGAAAGCTACCATCTGCTCCAGCAATGCACAGCACCAGTGGATCATTCTTATCAGTTCGCAAGGGCAACCAATCAAGTTCCAATACAAGGGTTCCCGGAAATTGGGGTTGCAAAAGTGAATTTGCTAAGGGGTCTGGCGAATCCTGCAAAAAAGCATGTTGGGATTTATGATCAAACAATTACAATATACGTTCTCAGCATTTCAAAAAGGGAAAATTTCTTACCAACCTTTACTTTTTCTGGTCCAAATAGCTAAAGAAGATTGATGAAAAATGAAAACCCGCAAGCATATTTGTTAATATAATAAGATTTAAATGTTTATTGTCCCTGATAAATTATTAAATTTTGTTTTTGGTTCCTTAATAAAAAATTTACTTTGTTTTTTCTACAAAAGCATATTAGATACCACTTTAAATAATGAAATAGAGTGATTTAGATAACATTTTTGGGACCAACAACAAAATTTGTAATTTATCAGAAACCAAAAACATATTTAAGCCACATAATAATATTCAGTTTATCGCTATTCAATCCCCCCTAAAAACCAATGTTAGATTAGAATTAACCAAAGTTATGAAGATGCTTATAGCATAAGATGTCAAGTATGACATGATGAAAGAAAAATTAAATTGCACAAATGATCCATAAAAACAAAAATCAAGTGAACTCCCATCTTACCAAATCAAATACAGAAAAGGTATTATCATAAAACAGAACAGCAATACGCCCCCGGCTCTGGTCCCCTGGAACAAAAGGTGAAAATTTGATTCGCCGGATTCCTTCTCTGTGAGTGTTAAATGAAGAAGAATGTCCAGTCACCACATCCCACCATCTTATGCTCCCTGTTCTGTCTCCCATGACCTGAAAAACTAAATTGGTTAAAATTATCATTCAATTTAGAGCAAAATTGCATTAGATAGATATACAAATAATTAATTCTGAAGTGATGATTCATACCACATGAGGCAAGCGGTAGGCCATTGCTGTTATCAATCCCTCCGATGATACAAATGAAGAAGGCCATTTTGGTCTGTGGAAAATTTAATCAGAGAACACAACCATAAAGGAAGTATTGCATATTTATCAATCCCAGAAACAGGCAAATCAGCTAGTTCTTTAAACGCTATAGCAGGATAGAAAAACCAGGTTGTCACTATTTTACTATTATAATACAACAATTTATACTACAATACAAACAGTCAAAGAAAAACCCTAAATTAAAGAAATTTATGATAAATGGTCATGTCACAATTTACACTCTCAATAACCATCAAGCAAAGAACAAAGTAATAAAGTAAAAGAACTGATAAACTATGTTAAAATTAATATAAAAGGAACATAAAGTTTTAAAGCAAGAAAAGCATTAGACTACCCCAATAAAAGTGGGTTTTCAAAACTTTTATACAAGTGGCAACACTATAGTGTGCAAAAAACAACTACTGCCTCCACAATGGCTGCTACTGAAAATCATTTTGCCCTTTGAATCCTGTAGCAGCCTAGGCCCCCTTCACTTTGCTACCCAACTATAGCAGACTAATGACTACTATTCTAAAGTAAATGAAAAAACACAGCAAATTAATAGATTATAACAGAGATAAACTACTAATAAGTAATAGCTGCAGAAAAAAAAAAGACAAAACAAGGCAACTTACCCGTGCTTTGACAATGATTAAATAATGATCAATGCATATTAAACAGCCCTACATCATTTAAAGCAACACCATTGTGGTAATAAACTTTTTTTAGCATAGAACAAGTTCACACCTAAAATCTCGAATTCTTCGACCATGCACTTCAAAAACTCCAAGTGCCCCATTCACCAAAGCAAATGCAAAACTTTCAGACGTGTCATCATGAGATTCCTCTGTACTTGTACCCTCTGCTTAAGGAAATCAACATCACTCATAACTCATAAGCTATTCTAATCTTGCACAAAAAGAAAGGAATCATTAATTCTAGATTAGCAACTATGCTGATAATATCTAGGATCTTCGAGCAAACAACTAACTTGAATCAGAAGAGGAAGTTTTTGAGAGTTTAGATGCTTCATCTGATGCTCCAGATGTTTGATCATTAGAAGGACGTGGAACTGTTGGAAGAGTCCATTCCAGTACAGTAAATGGAAGAGCTAATGATCTAAGCTACATAGGTAGAGCAAGCATTATAAATATCTAGATAGAGAACATGCAGTGTCAACCAAAACAAATAATAACTATTCTACAGATATCATAATTAACCTTCCTAATTAAAAAGGAAAACATCTAAAAATCAGGGCTTTGAAATAAAGGAAAAAAAAAAAAAGATGAAGTCATCAATCATGAAAACAGGAAATTAGTTTGTGATAACCAAGTTCTACGTGCAATCATAACAGGAATATTACGAGAAAAATGTAGATCTGCAAGAAGGTATGGCCACTCATACTAAGAGAAAAAGAGAAAGGAAAACTTTGTATGGATTATACTGAGTTTGTATGAGTGATGAGCTTCTGTTTACCAATTTGCGGAAACTACATATAGACTAGAAAAAAGCTCAACTGACAAATCAGTTATAACAACCTGACCATGATAGTAACTAACTGACGCACCGAAATCAACATCTCATGACAATTGTAATAAACTAACAGAATACAACTGCTAAAAGGAGCTATTCACTCACAACTAAATACAAAGCAAATTTAGAGGACAATATTTATCCTTGCCCAACTTTAGAGTATATGTAATGTTATCTGGGATAAAAGTACCTCAAACACATTTAGGGTACAATTTGCACATTACTCCAATGATTCGGGTTTCATTATTAATCTGACTCTACATTTCTAGCCTCTACTGTTTGCTCTAAATTTGTTTGATAGGAAAATCATTAAATTATGGTCTCATTTGGTCTCAATAAAATCAATCATGTCTCTTCTAAATCCAGACCAAGGGATTTGGTTGGTCCCTTGAACATTAGGTTTATTTTCTAGCAAATCATACTTGCAGTTTCTCCCTTCATCTCCCAACAAATCTTTCCTTTTAGATAAACCAATTTGGAAATCAATTACTAGGTAAAATATCTAACAATGTTTTACTCCAAATTCAGGTCTCCTAATTATTGTGTTACATGCAGTCAAGTTCTTAAAATAACTCCCTTTTTGTTTTTGCATTGCTCAGCAGTTTTTCCATTCTAGGGAATAATTTCTTTACTTTATGGCAGTGAATAGGTTTGTACCAAGGATCTTCAGAAGTTCCTTTGAGTTAATTTTAAGAGGCTTTGGAAGTAATAGAAATGCTAAAGGGCGTTGGTAAAGTTCTCAATTTGCATGTGAATCTGGTTGGAAAGATATGCCAGAATTTTTATTGGCCTATTGTTCCCTACCAAGTTCATTAGAGTGTTACTTAGCTTCTTGGTGGTTGCCTGATGCTAATGGTCTTTCTAGGGAAGGGAGTCTTTTGTAGATCTTTATTGAGATTGGTGAGATGTTTTGTGACACCATAAACCTGCACCCCCCATTTTCTCATCTTTTCTCTCTCTCCCAACTTCTCTTCTCTCTAACTTTCCCTCCATCTATTCCAAAATCTAATTACACCCTGCAATGGCTGAGGAGATAGGAATAATTTCTACCCGATTAGATCTTCAATCAAAGTAAGATTCTATCAACTCTAAAGATCTATTGTTCTTTGTTTTTCCTTATGATTTTGTTATCAGTCCTAGTGAGATCAGTTAAGAAACGTGTTCCTCTCAAATTGACTAACCTTATACTGAAATTTGGTGATGTTTAGATAACTCGCTCTAGGTCCCTAAAATTAAAATGACTCCCCTGCTTGAACAAGAAATTCTTTGGAATAAAGAATCAAAGGTAAGGGAAGCTAACTTTAACTTTCACTAGTACTCTACGCTAGAAGATCTAGATGTGGAGGGGACATGGTCCTAAGTTTCAATTTCTCTTGCAGGGGTGTTATTTGATGAAATTGTTTAATTTTATGTTGTGTGATAGAAATATTAGATTTTGATAGTTTGGAAATTAACTTATGTTTTTTATGTTGGAAAACTTCTTGAATGTTGTGAATTTTTAAATATTATGTGTTTGAATGGTATGTATTGTATGTGAATGATGAAAATTGTATGAAAATTGATGTATTGTTTGATGGTACATTAAGTATAAAAAATATTAGTTTAACAGAGATCTTCTAGCTTTACCGATGATCTAAGTCACATAGACTAAGATATCAGGTGGGGAGAAATTGATGACGGAGTTCATACACATCGGGTCTTGCTAGACACTTGGTATTGGATGTTTTGAAGTTACCTTGATCCTTGATGTATGAATTAGATGTTAGTCTCAAGTAGCGGCATACTTAATGAGTCTTTCGGAAGACAATGGATTCATGTGTAGTCAATATGATTGAAATGAAATCGAAGTACTGGATTGAAAGGAAATCAAGGTACTATGATTTCAAATGGATCCATGTGTAGTCAATATGATGTTAGTCTCAGGTAGAGACATACTTAATGAGTCTATCAGAAGACGATGGATCCATGTGTAGTCAATATGATTGAAATGAAATCAATGTATTGGATTGAAAGGAAACCAAGGTACTATGATTGCAAATGGATCCATGTGTAGTCAATATGATTGAAATGAAATCAAAGTATTGTGGATTGAAATGATATCCAATGATTGTGATTGAAAATAAATCCATGTGTGATCTATATGAATGATGTAATTGATATTGGAATTTTATATGACAGCATTTGAAAGAATTCTTATGAATGACTAATCTAATTAATTATTTTTGCATGTATTGAGTATGTTATGGAATTTCTTTTCATTAGTTTACCCTTGCATGTCTTTTGTTTTGTGAACTACGATGATTGTACTATATACGATACAGGTGCAGGAGCATCTAGAAGGCCTTAGAGAGTATTATTTTGGACTTTAGTTTTGTAAATATTTGTATTATATAAGTTTTAATAATGTATTAGGAATATTTTCAAAAATTCTATGTTTTGTACAGGATTTTGTAGAATACAATTGCATTGTAATAGACAGTAGTATTTGGGATGTTACATGTTTTACAAGTTTTGTGATTTTAGCCCCCCTCTTTCTTGGCATAGTTAGTATAGTTTCTTACCTCTAGCTTTTGTTATCTCTCCCTTCCTTCCTAATAGTTTTTTCCTTTATATATCAAGGGGGGAAAAGAGCATTTCCATAAAAGGTAGGAAAAAAGGTGCCATAGAACAGTCAAGGAAAACTTAGAAACGAAGGGGAAAATGAAAGTGGCAAAAGCAGGTTAGAGGAGAGGTAAAGAGTAGGGATTTCAAGTACATAAATCAACTTACCATGATGGGATTTTTAGTCATTGCCCAAACTTCCACAGGCGCATCCCGAAACAAAATTAGAAGATACCTGAAATATTGTGAATATCAAACTATTTAAAGCCATGATGTAATCACAAATCTATATGTTAATATAAGGTGGAAAAAGATAACAAATCCAGGATGGAAAGGAAATATAAACATTTAGTACAATAGTTAGACAAAAGTGAACTAATACTGCTGCCATCGACTCCCCCTTCAAAAAGAGGGAGGGTGGGGGGAACTTGTTTCTTTTGCTATCAAATAGAAGTTTTAGAATATTTGATGCGTAGAAAATCTTCACAGACCGGTTACTAGCAATCAAAATGGTGGATGTGAAAAACAAAAAAGGGCATAAATGAAGCAAATCTTTTAAAATAAATTAAACATCCAAACTGTTCACTAACAGCAACAAAAAATAAGTTGAGTCAGTTCCAACAGCCCCCTAAACAGCAAGGATTACAACATTCTGTACGACACCATTTTGCACAATCAGCCAGGGACATGTAACATTTACCAAGATCTCAAAAGTGAGATACACAAAGCATATATGCCTGAACAAAGTATGATCCCATAAAACTCTAGCGTTTTAAGTTACTTAATTCCATATTCCTAGTACAGAGTTGTCGATATTACTATTACAAGATATAAAATAGAAGTAGAAAAGCAAGCAACCAGAAAATGATTCAGAAACTAAACCACAAAGTAAATGATAGTAACAAAATTTTAGATTTGAGATTCACCTTCCAGATGAAGATGTTCTCAAAGCTCTTATATGTGTGCGTTCTGGCTTTTGCATAACTCGGAACATTTTGTTAAGGCCACTTCGAAGGCAGGTAACAACTACCTTGTTAATATATCCTCCAGATTTTTCATTAGCCTGAGTCCAAAAGAATGTGCATAACAAAAGACCAACAACCAAAAAAATCTTTAGAAAGGTATGAAATCTAAATTGAAGGAGGCATTAAGTAGTAAGATCAAATCATTAAGCTTATCTCACAGGGAGATAAGATGAAAAAATAATTACAAAATAGAAACAAAGAACTGTAATAGAAAGAATGAAACAACGCAGGAATTAACATAAAGAAAAATCTGTTCGGACATAAGTACTGAATTTATACCTGAGTATAAGAAAATGAAACCAGCCTGGAATTTCCCAGCCATCGTAGTCCCCTAACAGTACCATTATGAACTGATAAACTTGAAGCAACAGCATTGGCTGAAACATCAACAACATCTATTGTCCCACTCTGGGTTCCCAAAGCAACCAGGGGAACAGTTGCTGCTGGATAATTTCCTCCACCTTCACATAACGTTATTTCATTAATCAACACAGGAAACATGTATGAATAATAACCACTATATTTAAAGTTTCAAACAAATTTACAAAATTGGTGGGAAGATAAACTAACGGGCCAGGGTAGCAGTAAGAGAAGGGGTAGGGACTGCCAGCATAGTCACTGTTGAGGAAAGAAGCTGAAGCTGTCCAACTAAGCTCATCTGCATTAGAAAATAAGAAGGAACAAATGAAGCCTCGCAGAATTATTCAACTTAAAATTTGAAACTAAAACAGGAAATCCAAATAGGTGTTATTTTGCACTTAGATGCTGTTTATTAGCAAATAAAAGTTAGGATTTAGATTAGCACATGAAACATAAGTCATAAGTCAAATAATAAGAACTCCAACCATAGGTTTGGAAGATTTGACCCCCACTATCGTCTTCTCACAAAAAGATTCCATTGCTGGAATGCTTACTTCCATGCAGGACAAATGATGGCAGGAACTTAATTACATTTTGACCAATATTATACTTTAGCATCTTTCTGTAGCTTCTTTATTTTCTTGGAAGACAGAGTACATTGGGAAGAATGGTTATGCACCAAGATCAATATCTATAGTGTGTCCCACTCACTGGAGAAATTGATCTTCAATTAGGTGCAAAATTGAAGGTACTGTACCATTGCTCACTGATTTCATTATAAAACTGTAATTGCGTATCATGTTTAATGGTAGCCAAACTTGATCCAGAACAGTTACAATAGGTTGAAAATCTGGAGATAAAAAATACAAGGATATCCTAGGAATGGCATTCATAACTGAATATATAAGCTATTGTTCATTTTATATTACACATAACAAGCTCTCTCATAGGTAAAATAAACTTGATTAACCTTGCCGTAGGATCTGCCAATTAGGAACAGGATGAACTGCCTTAGGCCAATTAAATTTAGTTGCACACTGACAATTAGCAAGCCCAGACCCAAACAGTCCTTCACAAACTGCGCCACTATCCTACTTTTTAAAAGTAGTTACTGCACAGCCACATAATAATTATATAAAAGGAAAACATCTATATAAAATATAACTTTTTTTCCTGCCATATTCTTGCATTATTGGTTCTCACATGTATCAATATTTGATAATTAATACATACATAATTTAATACAGCTCATAACAAAAGTCTTCTACACTGAAACTCTTTTTCTTTTTCATTTTTTGCATGCATATGATATGTAAATAAAAAATATATTAGGGTATTGTGCAGCTATTATAGCCAATTGTGACACCTAATTTTACTATATTATAACATAGTGTAGGTAACTTAAATTACCTAAAATAACTCCAACATTTTTCAGAAGGAGTGTTAAAGTCAAGAATCGGTGTATAATTGCCTTAGATTAGTTATCCAATTGAAAAGAAAACTCAATGTTGAGCTTTTAGGTTAATCCTGAAATCTTCCAGACCATATATAGTAGGCCGTAGGAATATTTGAAGAACTATAATTTCTTTCTTGATTTGTTCCCCAGATTCATCAACGTCAATGCTTGACTGATTGATCTGCTTGATCAAATGTAAAATGATATTTAAGTAGAATAGAATCAACTGTTCAAACCTAAGGAAATCACAACAATGCATTACCATATTTTATGTTCAAAAGACCACGGGTCATAAAAGTTACTTCTTGACCTACTCCAGAAGTAAAGCTGGATAAGAAGTTACTTCAAGGCAAAAATAAGAATTGCTTCTTCCTCCACAAAGTTAGATAGACTACTTCCAAGCATATTGTCAGGGAAACTATGGTAGACTGGTGGAGATATCTAATCTCACATATTATCCCCCATCGATTAATAAGTTTCCATATAAAAAATACACCATCTAAAACCTCCAGCCACCCCCACACCATTTTAGTAGCAGATCCAACATCATCAAAGGGGTTTTCAATATATCCATCTATGGTTTTATTTTTCATGGGTTTGAATCCAGAAACAGCTCCTGCACATGCAATGATGAGGCTGCATATTATATTCAGTTACCCTCCTCCATAACTTCACATTCCAAGGAGCCTTCAGCATCAGGTATGCTAGCTTTTCTTTTTTCTATTTTAGTTTCATTTTACATACCACCATTAAAATGCCCAAGAATTTTGTGCACCTTCTCGAATCTACATATGGATTCCCGCTCACGTATTCCCATTGCTTCAAACCATGTATTTCATGTAAGAAATTTTTCATCGTACACCATCACTCCTCTAATTCAGCTCTATATCATCAACTAGATATTGTTCTTGCAGATGACCTATAGTACACAAACTCCAACCAAGACACAAGGAAAATTAGACAGTGGAAAGGAAAGGTGTATAGCAAGTAGAATAAAATAAGTTATCCTCCTCAGAAAGACTTCTCATCAATGTAAGCAGGGTCTGCTACACCTCTCCGCACATCAGATATGAAGGTTCCCTTGAAGAAGTCATTGTCTCGGCAACAAAGCGAAGCCATAAAAACTTTTCTATCCCATAAAAGTGTAAAGCTAATGAGGAATGTAAAATACATACATTTTACCTTGTCTAAACACAATTGTTCCACCACAATCTTTCAAAGTTGCAGTGGGTGTATCAATATACTATAATGTAAAATAACCTAATAAACTTACCTACAAATTATCATCACAAAAATTCATAAGAATATATCAACAATCAATATAAATTTTGGCTGATCCCCTTTTTGTCCAGAATCCAAAGTACTTTTGTTGTATTATAATTAACATTTTAAAACTTCAATACTTCATTTCATGTTATGAACGACCAATCACCAAAGGAAAGCAAGTTTGTAAGTAAGGACTTGCCTTCATTGAAATTTCCTCCTGATCAAAGATTGAGCTCTGCAAACGGCTTCTATTATTGTTGCCTACATTTAGGTCCCGTCCACCAGAAGAAGATGCTAAGGTGTTAGAGTTGGCCCGAGGGAACGATACTTTATGGTCATCATTGACCAAATCTAACTTCTTATCATCCTTTTGGGTGTCTGCGAGCCCTTCAGCAGCCAAGAGCCAGTTCCAAATTTTTCCATCATCAGAAATGGAGATCAAGTGTATCTTAGAAACAATATTAGACTCATAACAAAAATCAAAAGGATTATCAAAATCCTCACGAAGGTAAGGAGAACTAGGTACATCAGAATAATCCTTGCCAATGTTCTGAAATGTCGAATCTGATTGGCACAAAAGGACAGAGAGTATTGAAGGAGAAGGGACAGAGGTACCGACTGATGGCATCAACTCTTCCAATGAGTACATAGAATGTGCCTGTTCCCCACTGTGAACACAAGCAGATAAGTGTATGTCTTAGTGTCAGAAAAAAAAAAGGTTACACAACTTTGATAAAGTTAAAAAAGAAAACCTGTTTTACAGCTTAGCTTAGAAACTTAAAAATAGCTCAAGAGAAGGAAAAAAAATCATAAACAAAAAATATCATAAATTTTTCCAAACCCTAATGATGATTATAATTTGTAGGAGCACGAACTCTTATAACAAAGAAAACTCAATATGGTTACTGAAGCAGTTCAAAAAAGGAAACGCACATTTAAATCAAAGTTGATTAATAGACTTATTCCAGTCTGAAAACTGAGAGCAAATTACAAGTAGAAAAACAATAGGCCTATAACTCCAATAAAGGAAGTTATCATCAAAATCTCATGATTATCCTTGATCATTTGACCACCTCACTTAAAAGTGATTCAGTTCTCATGGGCAGGGAGGAACAGCTTCAAATAAGGAGGATATCATTACAAATGGCAGCATCTCCATACAGTTATCTCAAACACATGGATTCTTCACTTACAATAACCAAAGTTATCAAAATTTGCGAAAGAAGATATGCAAAAAAAATTCAAACGAATAGCCAGTATATACGTATTGCCAAAGCACATTTCTGTTACTCCCTTGCAACCACCAACACACATCAACTACACTACGCAGTGTACTTGCCGACGCGTGCGTGCGGTTACATATATACTCATCTGAGTTCAGAGGAAAGGTAAATTAACTAATTGAAGACGAAAAATGCTTACGTTTTCCTCCTCCACGTGCTGAGCTTGCCATCACGATGAGCACAATAGATCCAATCGTTACTCGGATCAGGCAACACGTCCAGAAACTTGCCGCAACCCCGCGGCAACGCGGTGGAAAAAACCACCGTCTCATACTGCAAGTCAAACACAACTAACTCCCTCGGAAACGTGACGAACAGAATGTGCCTCCACTGCTGGGAGAACGCCAACCTCGCGACGTAGCTAGGAAACGCCGCCGCAGCAGGCGACACGACGGCAGAGGTGGACGATCCGGCAGTAGCGTCTCTCTCGAACTTAGCCAATTCACTTGAGTCGGTCGGAATCTGAAGCTCCTTGATGACGACGGCGTCGTCGGTGTCTCCAAGAAGGACGACAGACAGCAGAAAGCCGCGGAGTCCGACGGCGCAGATGTGACGCGAATCGAAAGGATCGCGACGAACGCAGGATAAGTACTCGGGAGAGGCGTCGTATTTCCAAAAGCAGCGTCCGGTGGAGGCATTGTAGAGGGAGAGAGTAGACGGTCCGTTAATAGCAGCGAGGAGGTAAGAATCGGGGCGGGCCTGGGCCCAACAGAGGTCTTGGACTCCTTTTTTAGAGTCGGTGTCGAACCAGAGGATGGCGGACTTGAGGCGGAAATCGAGGAGCGCAATGCGGCCCTGCCGATCAGCAGCAGCGAGGAGGAGGTGGTTGGAGGAGGGCTCGGAGGAGAGGAGGTGGCGGCTGAGGGGGAGGGGGGACCAGCGGAGGGCGGTGACGAAGGGGGCGGCGGAGGAAGGCGGGGGAGGGATGGGGAAGGAGGAGAGTAACTGCATGGAACGGGTATCGACGATGGAGATGGAGCTGCCGGAGGGGAATGCCATGAGGCCGTGGGGGCTCAGATCTGCGGATCCAAAGTTGTTGCGGCTGGGTGGGCCTGGGAGCATTGATTCCCATGACTCTTGCGGCTGGGCAGTTACTGTTGGTGGTGCTCTCGGACTCGCCAGCATAATTCACTTCACTCCACTCCGATTTCGATCCACACCGTGCCAACACCTACTCCACTATTTCTACGCGGAAACGTCTTCTGTTGCCTTTTGTGTTTCCCTTTGATCAATTCCTTCTCATTTCCGTTGCTTTCTGTTGAAATGAAATTTAAACCTTCAGACTCTACCTATGACATTAAGTTCTTCTTTCTATTTTTTTAATAGATAAAACATCAAATATAATTGACTAATTATAATAAAATTTTTAAAATACATTTATAGTGTCCTAACGTAATTATAAAATTAAATTATTTTAATAGTTTTTTATTATTATTATAGTCATAATGATTTTTTATGCAGATATCTCTATTAGAAAGTATTTGCAAAATAATTGATTTCGTTTGAATATAACAAAATCATCATCTTTTACGTAAGGAAAAATTATGTATAAACATGAAAAAGAAACAATCGTTGAAAAGTAAATGTAAGTTATAAAATATTATGGTAGCATGAATTGTTAAAGTGTCTCTACTTTAATATATTTTTGCTAAGTCAAAGCATGAATCGTGATTTTAATTTGTTTTGATAAACAAAAATTATGTTATAAGAGGAGGTAGATGATAAATTGGTTTCACTAGATAATAAGGTTTTTCAAAAAAAAAAATAGTGTAATTTTATCTCTAATTTACCGATTTGGATAAAAATTTAAAATTAGGATTTAAGTAATTCGTTAATATATTAATGATCTCATTCTGAAAAAAATTGTTACGAAATTTTATCATTTATATTTTTTAATTATAGTAATGTTATTTTTAGAAATAATATTTGGATAGTTAATTACTTTTAAGATGTATTCAATTATTTTTTAGATAAATAAATAAATATTAATAAATTACATCAATAATTTTAATTAATAGCATAAATTATTTTAATCTATGTATCAATATTATTTTATACTTTTTTTTAATCACTGTATGTTTTAAGACATTTATCATTATTTTAAAAAACAAAAGATAATTTAAAATAATTATTACAATTATTATAATTTATTTCAATTTGGATTTATTTTTTAAAGTTATATGAAAATATTTTGTATAATAAAATAATCAACCTTAGTCCAAATTAAAAAAATTAAAAAATTGTCATTTAAAAAAGATTAACTAAATTTTAAAATTAATTAAATGCTAAAAAATTAAAAAAAAAAATATTACCATAGTTAAAATATAAATAAAAAATATTTCATTAATAATACAAATAATTTTATTGTATATATTTATAAATAATTAAAATATATAAAAAGTAAAGAAAAAGAGAGTTCATTATTGAAATGACGATTTCTTAAAATAAATAAACTCATTATAATGTAAAGATACAAAATTATCCATGATTGAAGTTGTGAATTTAATGACAACTTGTTCAAATTTATAATTTATTTAAATTTTACTCAAATTGACAGAGTAATCATAAAATTGCAATATTTGGTTGCAAAAACGAAGATAATAATTTGCTAAGTTTAAGGCAAATGTTTGATTTGACGAATCAAGCTTGGTCCAATATATTCCATTCTATTTTCTCTAACGAATTAAATGTTTTCTTTTCTTAGGAAGGTGAAGAATTGAAATGTTCGCAAAGACTTGCTACGATTAAAAACTATTTATTGCATTAGGAAAGGACAGGCACTGTGAATGACATAAGTGAAAGATATCCAAAATTGCTTCATTTTACTTGACCCTTTTTTTAGGAGTCCAATATATTTATCAGATTCTGTATTTTCAAAATACACTAATTTTAATATATTGTTTCGTGGTATTAAAAATAATTAACTTCTTCTTCTTCTTTTTTTGGTTTTCGATTTCTTGGATTTTTCGTTGGTGAATTGGATTTTTATTACTGATCAGTGAGTTTAAATTCTTTGTTACGTGAGTGTGTGTTTGTTTTCCGCTATTGAACTTGAGGTAATTCTGAATTTTTAGGTTTAAGATCACTTTTAAGTAGATTAAGTAGATGTGTATATCGGCAAGTGATTGAATAAAGTCAGAATCAATTTATTTTATTATTAAATAAAAAAATACTTTAATTATCTATTATTACATATATTTTAAATATATTTATTAAACTTATGCAATATTATTTTATTTTATTATTTATTTATATTATTTTAATTTTTAATAGGTTGAACTTTTCGGCCTTTAGATCTAGTCATTACATAATATATTAAAAAATATAATACATTTAAAAATATGAAAATGAATATTCAGCGAACAGACAGCAGCATAGAAACTCAGAAAAAGTCTCAATGTTGGTCGAAGGTCCCAGACACATGGTTACACGATTTTGTGGAGTACGAAAGAAATAAAGGACCATTCACGCTTTCTTTGTAATGTTCGTATATATTAGATATCTCTAAGACAAGCGTTGGACTAGAGTTTTGTTGTTTTATTAGTCTACACGTTCTTACCAAATCAAATTGGGAAAATTTATTCTTAGGTTGGGATAACCACGAAGAAGCTTCTAAAAAAAAACAATTGAAACAAATTATTGATGAAGACACTAAATATGAAAATACATTCTACTTTTATTTCTTTTGTTTTTTTAAAAGCAAAGTTTACATTTAACTTTAAAATATATTTTAGTCTCTTATAAAAAATTTGTTGTAACTAATTAAGTTTATTTATTTTCTGGTGGTGGCAATTGTTCTAAATAAATTTGCAGTAATATTTTTTGGCGATATATATGTGTGAGTGTCCAGCAGTATAATAGAGGGTTTCCATTCATTCTCTTCTTCTCCATTTAAGATTTCAAAATATTTTTCTGCTAAGAAAAAATTAGGTGTGGCAAGGCAAGATGGGCCTTTTAGTTCATGTGTCAAGTTTAGCCCACCTTGTCTCGTCTGCAAAACTGGAAAATCTCAGGAACCAACTTTTTTTAATTACAAATTAAAAATAAAAGATAGATTAAATTTTTTATTATTATTATATTATTTGAAAATGTAAATATATAAAAATATTGTAACTTAAATCATTAACACTTATAAATTAAGTTTTAATCATTAACTATAATAAAATAGTTTAACAAGTAAAATAATAATTATTTTAATTGATCTTATTAGAGATATTAATTAATCAATTAAAAAATTATAAAACATGTGTAAACATTTAAAAATATAAAATTTGAAAAAAAAATTGGCTGGCCAAAAATTTTCAACCTTCTTTGTTGGGGCGAGCTAATGGTAGATCAAGCTGACATGTTTTACCACTCTGAGAAAATTGAGTTTATTAACTCAAACTCCAACAAAATGGTATCAACAGTAATGGTACAAAAGGACTTGTAGGTGCTACTATAGGTGTAACCTTGCTAATTTTGAATGGCAAGAACTACTATCAATGAATAATAAGGATGGAAGTCATTCTTGGCTACCAAGAAATTCTTAAGATTGTGAAAGAAGAAATTTTAGTAGGAGAGAAAAATGTTTCAACAACAACGAATAAAGATTACAAAGGAATGCATTTTCTCCATTAATGTGTACATTTGAGAATCTTTGAGAAATTTTCAAAAGAAAAAACATCAAATGAAGCTTGGGAGATCATGAAGGCTTACGAAAAAACAGAGAAAAGTAAGAAAGTAAGGTTGAACAAAGGTAATATAAACCGATAATACACTACAACAAGAAAATCATTAAATATAAACTAATTTTAAAAAATAAAATAATTAATTATAATTTGATTAAATTAAAGACTATTTTATAAATTATAAAAATTATTGGTATCTAAAGTAGTTTTTATTATTAATAACAATTTATAAAATAGTTTTTAAATTGGTATCTAATCATTAGCTACCAAGGTTTTAGCCACTAATATTTTAGATTTTAAATTAGTCTCTAAAAGACTAATTTATAATATAAAGTAATAAGTAGTTGAAACTTTGGTAGCTAATTTAGATACCAATTTATAAATATTTAATAAATTTTTACTAATAATATAAACCACTTTAGATACCAATAATAAGATAGTGTCTAATTTAGTCAATATAGTGACTAATTAATTTTGGTCTCTAAATTTGTTACTATTTAGTGATTTTCTTGTATTGATAATGGTTGAACAAGAATTTATTGTTGAGTATTTCAATAGGATGCAGTTGTTCGTGAATGAAATGAAAGCCTGTGCAGAAACAATTTCTATTGATAAAATTGTTGAAAAAAACCTTAGAACCTTGCCTCCTTGATTTGATCACTTCGATGTTACAATTGAGGAAACTAAGGATTTTGATAGCCTGAAGGCAGATGAACTTCATAACTCTCTTAAAGCACATGAACAAAGACGTATTGAGAGAGTTGGTACAAGAGAAATAGAATAAGCACTATAGGATAAAGTCACCAAGAAGAATTGAAGAAAGAAATGGAAAAATAACAAAGGCAACGACAAAGGGAATTGGTTGGTGTAATCGGTTTGTAATAATTCATTTAATTAGTGAAACCTCTTAAACAATATGCTAAATGGAGAATTGGACGTAATCCATGTGTTTGGGTGAACTAATATAAAAATTTATTATGTTATTTATTTTGCTTGTTTGTTAGACAATCTACTTTAGTATGTTGCAAAAAGAGCTAAAGGTTTTGTTCAATCCCCCAAAATTAGTTGTTCCAACATATTTGACTCTCTATGCTACAAGCATGTTCCTAATGCTAAAAGAAAAAAAATGAAATTAGTAAATATTATAAATATTAGTAAGCACCATGTTCCTAGTAGCAAAAGCATTATTATGAGTAGGATATCATACAACATGAGCTTATAAACTTTGCAACCCACTAAACAAAAAAGAAATGAAATTAGTAAATATATGGTGGTGGATCAATCTGGATCACGGGGTTGAAATCAACATAGAAATCAAGTGGTTGTCAAACAAACTAACCCAATAATTTTTTAGGACCAACTTAAGAATTTGATTAAGGAAGATAAAATTGATAACCAACAAATATGAGATTTCAAGAATCTAAAGATAAATAAGGTAAGAAGATTCACTGAATTTGATATGATAGATGACAATGGGTAAGAAGCAGTTTTTGAAACTACGACACAAGTTGACATGATCTTTAGCTACCAACTAGAGGGTATTGTGTGCAATTATATACAATTAATTTAATAATGATAGAATCCACAATGATTAGTGAATTCATACATACTTAACCTAAAGAGAAAGTCTCCTATAATATTGTATGTATATGGAAATATGTAAATACCAAAAAAAATAAAGAAATCTTTTTTTTTTTACGATCTTCTTATATAATATATATTGTATTAACAGCCAAATAGCTAATAGGATGGTATCTGCTAACCCATTACACATTTTCGTTAGTGTTAGTAGCTATGTGATGAGATGACGAATTGGTCAAAAGTACGTAAAATTTGTTGACAAAATTATTAGAAATGGTTCAAAATTCTTTTATTATAATGGGTAGAAATTCTTTTTATTACAAAAGTAGTTAAGTAGTGACCTAGAAATATGAGTTTGTTAAGTCGTCTTTTATAGAAAACTGAAAAATTGTGATAGAGTATTGACTCCAGTTGTGTTGATTTTTTTCTTTAAGTTTAAAAAATGGAATCATTAATTGAATTATTAAATTTTTTGACAAATTTAATAAAGTTTTACAGATAATTTTTCAAATAATTATAACTTTTTATAGAAAACTTGAGTTAAGATACATTAAAAATCAAACTTGCTCGAAATAAAGCAAGGAATAGGTGACTGAGTATTGGAGATATCAAAATTTTAAAAAATAATTATTTATTAATAGTTTTTTTATAGTATTTTTTAGACATTTTTTTTATTATATATTTTATGTTTTTAGTTTACGTTATTGGTTTAGAGTTTAAATTTACATTTTATGTTTTATAGTTTTGAATTTAAAACTTTTACCTTTAAGTTGAAGATTAGGATTTAAGTATGACATTTTCAGTTAGAGATTTATATTTTACGGTGTACGATTTAGAGTTTCAACACCATTTTAAATTTTTCATAATTTTTTCAATTAAAAAACAACTAAGATTTTCTTAAATGAATAAACCAATTTTTTTTATAAAATCTATCAAATTTTTGACAATAACAATTTAATCAATTATTCTATTTTTTTAACCTTTTTTAAAAATCAAATACAATTAAAATCGTACTTTTCATGCATGATTTCAACTTTATTGAGGTTTTACAAAACTGGGACGACTTTTTCACACAAAAAAGTTCACACATAAATTCCACACATGGAAAATAACTTCAATAGAACAGACTCTACTTTTGCCTCACAACTTATTTTTTAATAAAAAACAATTATGCGCATTGTGATAATTTTGAAGAAAAGTTACGCTATTCTAATGCTTTTACTTTCGAATTGAGAACAAGTGAAGATTTGAAGTATCAGTTTTAGAAAATATAAATAAAAAAATAATAAAGGCAATAAAACTTGTTGCTTTTTACAAAAGAGTTGTTTTCAATTCTCAAGTATTACATTTATGTGTTTTTTTTTTTGCAAAAGTTTTTGTTAAACTCTAAACCTATCTTTGTTCAATAACTTTAGTTTCCAACATATACAATTCTTCTAATATTAGTGCTGAATACAAACTATGCCCTTTGCCAATGTAAATTGAGGTGATCTTAAAACCATCAAATAAAATAGAATTGATAAAGTATTATGTAAGTCTTAGGGTACGTTTTGGATCCAGCGAGAAATTTATAAAACAAACAATACCAACACTAAAAACAATAAATTCATAGAAAAAAGTGTAAGGCATGTCATGTTTTATATCATTGTAAAGACATGAAAAATCTTTAGGGCTACAAGAAAGACTCTCGATAGGCGAAGAATTCCAAAATAACTGAAGTACACTATAATAAAATTATTAAATAATAAATAGTAATTAAATTTTAAAAAATAATAATTAATTATTATATTAATTTTATTGTATGAAAGACTCTAATCTCTAGTCGATGTGAGATCTCCAACACACCCCCCTCACACTGAGACTATATATTTTGGGTGGTCCGATAGCGGCTCGATAGGGTTGAAATGGCTCTGATACCATGTTACAAAGTGGACTTTAAGCCTAACTCAACCCCATAAAATTGGCTCATAGGGTTGAGGTTTGCACCCACTTATATACAATGAAATGCTATAATCTCTAGTCGATGTGGGATCTCCAACAAGTATCTAAAATAGTTTTTATAATTAATAAAAATTTATAAAATAATTTTGAAATTAGTATTTAAATTAACCATCAATACTTTAGTAATTAATATTTTATATTTTAAATTAGTCTCTAAAAGACTATTAAAATCTTGGTATCTAATGATTATATACCAATTTAAAAATTATTTTATAAATTTGTATTAATAATAGAAATTACTTTAGATATCAATGATTTTTTTTAGTTTATAAAATGGTCTCTAATTTAGTTAAATAACAACTAATTATTTTGATCTCTAAAATTAGTTTCTATTTAATGATTTTCTTGTAATGAGTAGAAGAGTTACAAAATTCCAAAGATATGATATCATGAGCTAGAAAAGAAGACCAAATGAATTTAGAGTAAATTATAACATCATACTATAAAAAAAGAAAAAACGATGGGATACAAAATAAACTCTTTTTTAAAAGTTAGTATTTGAATCAACTATTATTATTATTTTACTATTATTATATATAAATATAATCCATTTACACTATAGCTAAAAGTGAGTGAAATTACACTTTCAATAATTTTCTATACAATATAAATTAAATCATTCCAATACTTAAATTTTATAATATTATTTTAATAATTATATATACAGTTTAAAGTTTTATAGATATAGTATTTAACAATAAGTATTTACACATTTTAAGATATAATATTATACATTTTAATAAAAATATTTAGTAGACCTTTAAATATTTTCAAAAAAAGTATAAAGTTTTTTCTTATAAATAATCTAATTAAGAAAATATAAAATATAATAATTAAAATTGATTTAATTATAAAGTCATTTAAAATATAATTTAATTAACATTTACATACGATATAAGTAAATCATATATATATATATATATATATATATATATATCTTCTACATATGTTCTATTTTTGTACCTTTCGTTCTTGTTGTTATTATGATAGATATTAAGATGGGATATGTTTAGATAATTTTGTCCTAAGCATTTTTAAGAGAAATAATATAAAATAAATTAAATAAATTTTACATAAATTATTTTATAAAATATTTTTTTATATAATTATTCTAATTTTGTTATTTTTAACTTATACAAAAATTAAGTTAATTTCAACTTAAAAAAAACCTTATTTATTAAACCATGACATCTTTACCCTGTACAACAGTTTGTCACAATTACAATAGAACAATTAGATTTTACAAGGAGGGTTTCATTGCGACAAAAATAAAATGTACTTATTGGAAGAGTGGATCTTGGAATAATTGACATTGAAGCAGGAATGTGACACAACATAATGCAAAAATATACATAAAAGTGGAAGAATATTTCCCAAAATCTTGTTAGAAATGGAATAATTGGGTAACCTTGAATGAAGTTCGTTTAAAAGAAAATTATTAAGTAATCTTTTATGGATAAAAATTAATATTTTTAAAAACACTACTTAAGGCAGCATCTCAACAAATACTTGAGATCACTATTTTTTTCATTAAACATGATTATAGTAGCAAAGTAAGTTGTAACTCTCCAGAAAATACATCTAACTATTTATAAGTTTTACCGGTTTTCATACAAACTTGAAGTTTTTCAAAATATTCTTATTACAAGATTATGACTTATAGAAATACAAATATGTATAATATAAGGTTTAAAACATCCTAAAGCCTTCCAAGACCTCCTACACCTATATAATCATCTGTTCGTGTACGTAATACAATCATTCCAGTTCAAACACAACAATAAAAGTAAGGGTAAGCTAATGAAAATAAATTCTATAATATATTTAATTCATGCAAAAAGAACCAATCAAACTAATCATTTATAAATATTTCTTTAAATGTTGTCATATAAAATTTCAATACCAATTCCATCATTCATATAGACCACACGTGAATCTATTTTCAATCACAATCATTGGATTTCATTTCAATCTCATCGTCTTCTGGAAGACTCATTAAATATGCCCCTACCAGAGACTAGCACCTGATCCAAAGATTACCAACGAATCCAATAGAAAAGATCAAGGTAAGTTCAAACATCCAATATCGAGTATCTACAGTGGGACTCCTTTTTAGCTCCTCACCACCTGATATCTCAGTCTATATGACTTAGATCATCAGTGAAGCTATATGATCTCTCCGTTAAACATAGACTTTTCATACTTAATGCCATCAATTAACAACTCATACATTATCCCAAATGTATGACATCAATTTCATACAATTTTCATCATTGATATATAATACATATCATTCAATCACATAACATTTAAAAATTCATACTATTCAAGAACTTTTCCAACATCAAACAATATCTAACTTTCAAACTATCAAAACATAATATTTATACATGTTCACACAAAATAAAATCAAACAATTTTATGAACTTACATCCCTGAAAGAGAAACTGAAACTTGGGACCACGTTCCCTCCACATTCAGATCTTCTAGCCTAGGGTACTATTGAAAGTTAAAGTTAGTTTCCCTTACTTGAAATTTCACTGATGAAAATTCTACCTAAAACAGATGAACCACTCCAAAATTTAGAACCTAGATAAAGTTATCAAAATATTACAAAATTTTAGTATGAGCTTAATCAAGTTGAGAGAAACACTTTTCTCAACTGGCCCCACTAAGATTGATGATTAAATCATATAGAAAAACAAAAAATAAAGGATATTTGGAGTAAAAATGAACTTACTCTGTTTGAAAATCTGATCGGATAGAAATGTACCCTGACTTCTTAGTTATGGTATGATCGTATTTTGGAATAGATGAGGTATGAGAGAGAAAATGAAAAGAGAAAAAAAAAGAAAGATAGAAAGCAAGTTGGGAAAAAAGGAAGAAAATGAACGTGTGTGGGGGCACTGCTACTTTGAGTATTACAATTATCCCCAACAACAAAAATTTCAGTCCTCGAAAATTAGTTTACCAAGAAATATTAGGATATTATTTTCTTATCTTTTCTTTTATTTTTCAAGTGAAATAAAATCATACGAGATTTCACATAAGCTTTCACTTGAGTCCATTTTTTTTTATCACACTTTTTTTTAAAAGCTTAAGTTATGTTACATAATGAACCTTTACATCTCATTTAAGCTAACATATGTAAAATTCAACAATCGTTAAGGACAAGAATCAAACTATAGAAGGATAAAAAATCTAACTATAGACTTTCTTATCATATTAAGAATAAATAGGTTTTGTTTCTATTGGGATTAAGAATGTTTCATGTTCTTGCTATGTGCTGGTGTCGTCTATTCTTGAGTCTCGATTCTTAGTTGAAATGTCAGAGAGGTACCTGCAAAATGTCTTCTGATGGTCAAGTTAGTACTCAGACAGTTGAATGTAATAAATGTATATTTTGACATGATATTTGTCAACTTATTTATATGGAAAAGTTAATCTTGGACTTATAGATATGTATTAACACAATTTTCGTAGTTAACATTCCAACACTACTTATCGTTTTGCAAATAATCTTCTTTTAATCTTGCTATTAGGCAATGTCGATTTAGTTATCCATGGACGAGGGATCTCAACCCAGAAGGATACAAGTTTAAATATAATTCATCATTAAAAAATCAGTTTTATAAAGTGAGAATTATCAGTATTTATACGGTATAATCTAATTTTATCTTTAGAAGAGGTAAGATGTCCGAGATCTCTTTGACTGTTGTTTGTGTTTCCCGTTTTGGTGATGGTACGGACCAAATGTGGGGTGTAGGATTTACGCTTTACCTGTATCATGTGCTTTGCTATTTCCAACGTCACTCCAATAGATTCAAAATTACACTGGAGTGATACACTAAATAGGACAACTTCAATATACTTGAAAACTGCTTGAAATATTTAATGAAATCATAACACACAAATTGATCTCTGATTTCACAATATTTAGATTATGTATAGTTTTTTGAAGTCTATGATTTGTGAAGTGCGTAGTTGATGAGATAATGTATGTGAATAACTTGCAATTCAATGATTATGAGCATGGCTTACAGAGATAGAGTATGTTTGAGTGGAAGAAAAATGGTTGATTGGAAAAAGGGTGCAGACGTATAAAGGAGGAGGGTAGGTGGTTAGGATATAGTGATGAGTCATGATGCGTTGCAAATGGGCTACTGGGCTATATAAAATCAACTTGAGGTGGAGATTGATGCAGAAAACCATGTGGATAAATAATGTTCTGTAAGGTAGAATGTTTATCCTCTCATTGCTCATGGTAAATGCTGTAGAAACAGTGTAGGGGTGCAGAACATGAATAAAGTGTTTTAAATGCTGTGAAAAATAATACTTCAATCATTTTTGCTTTGTAAGAGATAACCATGGTGTTAGAAAATACCGGCTTAGGTGAAGAGGTAGCTAGTGTGTTTGTATACATGTTTGAAGGGGCGTTCACATAAAAGGGATAAGTTATTATATTCACCATCAACACCATTCAGACAAAATATGAGAAGTATTATGTGTTCATGTTTATAAATTACTCTATATTTGAATCTGTAGATAACACGAGATTTAAAAAAAAAAAAAGAACAGAGAAAGTAGATTTTGATTGGGCTTGGTCTGATTCGGCCTTAGTGGACTTGAAGTGAGTCCAGAAAAATATGGTAGCTAAAGTTATAGAGTTAAGGATATCTATGTGAGTTGAGGTGAAGAAGATAGATGGAATGGATTTTGTGGTATTGTTTGAACGAAATATGGGAAGACCTAATGAAAAGGAAGGTAGTGATAGTGGGACACAAGAAAAAGAAAAGCCTTAATAGTGGGACACAGAAGAAGAATGAAGCTAGTGATGCTTAAACACTTGACAAATAAAAAGAGAATACTTGAAGAATAAGACAAGGACGAAATAATTGACGAGCACACAGAAAATTACGAAGATCAAGAAAATGTTCCTTAGGTTTCTCATTCAAAAACTATTACATCACATCACTGTTTAGGTAAAAACTATTTTCTTACAAATTTGGTTCATCCGAGTAATTGAGAAACCAAAGAGATAGTTATTCTTTTAAACATTAAAGCATGGAATGTAGTAGGGATGGAATTGATGAGAAGGGTGTGGGAGGTTAAATTTGGATGGAAATAAAAAAATGAGTGATTAGGCGAAGTTGGGTGGAGAATCTTGAGGTTGGTGTTGTGTTGTGTTCCTTGGATGAGGTGAGGATAGGAGTGAGGGAAGTAGCTTTCCTCGCCACATTTGTCTTTAGCCTTGGTACTATTTTGCTTATACCCCCGCCATAAATGCATCAAAATGAATTGAAAGGCAACAAAAGTTGGTACAATCCCTACTACCATCACTGATATGACATGCATGATGCATCTGTTCCATCTCCTCTCATCCCACACAAATTAACAAAATACTTTTGCTTTTTTCTTTTTCTCAACTCTTTCCCTTCCCCTGCTTCTCTGTCTCTCTGCTGTGTGTGGATACTGATTTGCCGCAGACCATTGCACGTATCCCTTCCGATTCCTACCCATCACAATTATTTATTTACTCATTGCCAAAATACAGCAGTACTTGGCAGGATCCTATGGTGAAACTGTGTAATTATATATATTTTTTATTTATATGGGTAGTGGTCCTACTGGGAGAAAGCAAGATAAATAATAGGAGAAAAATGTGAGCTTGTGAATATGGGAATGGATTAATTCCCTGTTGATTTAGTTGATGTATGAAGTTGAAGATTGAAAAAGTAGGAAGTGGAAAGATGAGGGTTATGGGAAGTACTGTACCGAAAGAAAAAGGATAGAAGTTGGAAGTGGGATGGTCGAGGCTTACATAAAAACTGAAAAAGGAGTTTGGCTTTGTGCAGCCGTTGTCAAGAGTGGACGTGACATGAGAGAGTGGGGAAGGCCCATGCGGCGTCAGTCTTATGCCAAAGGCTGTTTTCATCACATAAAGGGAATTATTTACAGCGCCCAGGCTGCAGAATGTACCTCTTTACCCATCAATGTCTTCACTGCACATTCAATTCAATGCAATGCAAATGCAATAATATATAATCTTTCTACATCACAAATACACATTTTTATTTTTTATTTACTGTATTAGTAGATAGACACTGGCAGAGGTCACTCATGTAACGTAGTCATACACATTAATTTCTTCAAGCCTGACCTACCAACAACAATGGAAAGAGCAGCATGTGCACGTTGTAGGTGGCACACACGAGCCTAGCACAACCGAAATAACGATGTTTGTCCCCGGAATAAAAGCATGACTGTCAAACAAAAATTAACCCAAGGTAAAAAAAGAAAAGGGGTTTGTTTAAAATTAAGAGATGAAAGAATGTTAGTAGCTTTATTTAGGAAGAATAAGGGCGGAAGTGAAGTAATTGGATTCTCTTTGATTGCTACTAGTTTGTATGGAAGCTGATATTGGTTATGTTTTGTCATTTTCCTTGCAGTTTTGGTGCGGGTTGAAGGGTTGGGTTGTGTTGTGTGGTGTGTAGGAATATGGTGGCATAGGGGATGGATGTGCAATAATGTAAAATATAGGGGAAAGATATGATGCATGGAATGGAATGTAACAACCAACCCAAATATTAATAAATATGGGTGAGGGGATAGCATTGGGAAGGGGAGAATTTTAATGGACTTTATTATAGAGGTACTTTTTGATAGTAACCTAACTCTCCCACTCTCCTTTTCCCAAGAGGTGTGACCAGACCCCACCCCCTACGCAAAGGAAAAGATTGAACACAAACATACATCAAACAAAGAAAAGAGTGACCATGGTAATGGCATAGCCTCTAAATTATTGGGGGGAAGACAAAAGAATGAGAAACAAGGGTACCTTCTTGGGCTACTCCCACCCCCAAACAAAACCGTCCCATTACAAATTGTGCAATGGCAACAACGGCGAGACAAGTGAGAAGTAATTGACCCATCAAACAACAAACATAACCCCATGTAATGTAATTGTATTTGTAGAGTGAGTAAGTGAGCAGTTTCACTGTGTATATAGGAGTATGTAAACTGCCCCCAACAGACAGACACGCCTCTCAATTATTTCTGTCCATTTCTACTTCCCATATTGTTTTCGTGTGTTGTGTGTCAGTGTTATTGGTGTGTGTGTGTGTGACTGAGTGAGAGAAAGAGAGAAAGAAAAAGAAAGAAAGGGTGTGTTGGGTTGTTTGGTCTGGTTCAACACTTCCATTTCGGAGATGCCACGCCCAGGGCCTAGGCCTTACGAGTGCGTGAGGAGGGCATGGCACAGCGAGCGCCACCAACCCGTTAGAGGTTCCATCATTCAGCAGATTTTCAGGTTTTGGGTTCTTTACCTTTTCCCCTTTTTTCTCGCCCCTTATCTCGCCACTGTGCATTCCTCTTACTCTATTGCGCGCCATGTGTTTGATTAGGGTCGTCGTTGACGCTCATAGCCCCGCGACCATGAAGAACAAGGAATGCCAGGAGAAGCTCCCCGTGGTTGTTCTCAGGGCCGAAGAAATCATGTACTCCAAAGCCAATTCCGAGGTTTTTCTAGTTTCTCAAATGCTCGCGGAATGTGGATTCTTAGATCTTTCACTGTGTTGGGTAAAACCCCTTTTGCTTAATCTTTTGTGATTTTGTTGCTATAGGCAGAGTACTTGAATCCTGATACGCTCTGGGACCGCCTCAATGATGCCATTAACACAATCATACGGAGGGACGAGACATCCGAGACGGGAGACCTCTTGCCCCCATGCGTTGAAGGTACTTCGTTTTTTCGTCTTCTGTGGATCCTGCACTTTTTAAGTGTCTCAAAATCCTATTTTGACGAGTCATTGTGTTGAGTCAAAATTAGTAGTTTTTGAGCTGCTAGTGATTTTTTTATTTTGGATTTCTGGGTTTGTTCACTGTGTTTAAACAGCTGCACTTAACCTGGGTTGCAAGCCCGTGAGAACTTCCAGAAGTGATCGGCACAATAACCCCAGGACTTACCTCTCTCCTAAATATCAACCACCCCCTTCTGTGCCTCTCAAACCCGTTGTTGGAAATCCCTTAAACTACGGCAAGGTCCCAGCTTCTGCGGTGTCACCAATTCCTGTGCCAGATTCAACCCACCGAAGTAGCAAGCTGATGGGTTCCCCTAGCTACCACTTCTCGGAAGGTCTCCCTTCTGCTCATCACCAGCCATTGACAATGGAAGCTAGACCGTCATTGAACATGGGTTCAGTTTATCCCTTATACTACGGTTATGATGCCAGAGAACCTCAGCCAAGGACCACCCCTCGAGATACAACGTGTTCCGACACAATCTTTGTTGGAAGACCAATCGTTCAAGTACCGGAGCCTTCTGGAATTGGTATATGGCAAAGCTATTCCGATGGTAAGTTTCGTCACTCTGCAAGCAGAGTGGCAGATGAAAATGCTTTAGTCATTCGGGGGGAGGCACCAGGCAGGGAATGTGATTTATCGTTGAGATTGGGTCAATGCCTGCATCCATGTTCAGGCAGCAAGAGTAGTTCAGCATATGAAATAGACGATGTTGGTTTAGGAGCCTCACCCGAGGGCAGCAAGTTTAGCCATCTATCTTTGCAGAGAAATAAAGAATTCTGTTTTTATCCTAGAGAAACGGGTTATGGCACCATTGAATCTAGTTCTCAATGTTATGTAGACAGCGAAGATCGGAGCTTAGAGGCAACTCTTCGGAAGCGCAAAGCACCTTTAGGTAACAACATGGAGGATGGGCAATTTTGTCGGCATCTAGGGGTCCCATCCCATCGGTTTACTGGTAGGCCAGGTTCGTAGGCAGCCTTTCTTGTTGTATCATATATGCGTTTACAATTCTAGATGACCCTTAATGTTGTGTAATCCTCCTATGTAGACTCTATGTTTAGCTCTGCTTGTGAAAAAAATTAGAATCTGGCGTTGAGTTACTAATTGCATTTCTCCCAATGTGAACTGTATATAAAATCTTAGCTTTCTTTGTTTAATTTCCGCTAGGATCTGAAATAATTAGAAGGGGGAAATAAAATGTGAACATCCGCAATGGGGGTGTATAAAAGGGATCATATATTTCCTAGTAAAGATTAAAAGAGTCTAATTTAAATTTGAGGTATTCTATAATTTGACGGGTATGTAATGCTAAGTCTGCTACCTGGTCCTAGCCTGGTTAATAATGGCTCAGACTCCTAACCTTCTAACTCAAATTTCTGTTTTCTCAGTTAAGATTAGCTACCTAGACCACAATAGGCTTCTAGCATTCTGGTGTCTATTTATGCTTATGATCAAGCTACTACATGTCCGAAGGTGTGTACTTTATTATCAAGTCACGAGTAAAACTGTGAACTAACTCGTGACACCAAAGCCAACGAGAGAGGTGTTTCTCCGGCGAAATTTACAATATTTATGTTCGATAATTTAAATCATCCTAATCTAGTAGTGGAATTGAAAGGTGCATTTTAGATAACCTTCTTAACGGCGTGTTGTCCCCCTAAAGCAATAAAAGGTTCTTGGTTTTTAAATCCAGAGGCAGGAAGTTGCTAACCAGGTAAGGATTATACCGTTAAAAGGCTAATACTGTGAAATTTATGATTTTCTTGTCAAGGGCATCTCAAGCTTGGTGAGGGTTGGTTTCTCTCATTTGGAACATATTCAATGTACACTAATTCTTGTTGGGTGTATGGGTTACGCAGCAACAGGGAGGGAAAGTGAACACAAAGGAAAGACGAGAAATCGATGCTTACTATAAAATTGACAAGAGTAAAAAATATACTATGAATATTGAGGTCAATGATCAGAGGTGGAAGGAAACTGATCATGTTTTATGTACAAAACTGAGATGAAGCATCAAGGATTTGCTCATTTGTAGATGATGGACGGAGGTATTGTTGTCTACCATAAACTATCCTTGCACCAACATTTTATGTTCTGCTGTTTGGATCAGAAATACAATTATTTCTTAAGAATGCCTTTACACCTGTCAACTATTGAACTGCTCACATTAAGATTTTCTCGAGATCCTGTGTACTTGTGAGATCCTGGGACCACATTAGCAATCTCCATGCACTGCCTGGATATGGACAAGGAATCAGTTTGAAGTATATCTGTTCAAGTGTATTAGGGAGTGAGTTTCAAGAGATCATAAAGGATAATAAACTATCATATGTCTCTTGGGATCATTAGCAGAATTTCCGCCGTACCAATTGGCTTTTGCTTCTTGCATTTTCGTCAAAGCCACTAAGTAGCCTACAGCCAAACTAAAACACAATTCTTGTTGAGGCCCCTTAACTTTTCGTTTCAAAAAAGTATTTTTTGCAGAGACACAGTATGTAGTGTTCGAATCATTAATTCACCAGCATAAATTAATTTGAAATTTTTATAGCTTAATTAATATCTTGGTTTGAGTATATAGTAACTATTTTAAATGTCTGAAAATAGACTTTTTGAATGTGAGAAATCTTATTTGACTTCCAAGATTGCTTTTGCTGTGAACTTACATTAACTCTCTTGTAATAGTTCAATACATGTGACAACCTTACAGGAACATAACACATAAGGGGAAAAGATGTAATTATGTCATTAGTTCACTTAGTTGGAGTGGGGATTGACAGTAATAATAATCAGTTGACAGCAAAAGCAAAGAGAAAAAGAAGAGTTAATTTTATAAAAAACCTGGAGTGCAGTTAATTTTAGATATTTTACTACTTTTTATGATATACATTTTTGGTAAGATCTATAAAATGTTATTTAATCGTTGTTTAGTGGTAGATGCTATTTTGATTAAAAAAACAGAAATTTTATAGTGTATTTTTATTTAATTGTCTAAAAATTCTTAGTTAATTTTTTTTAATTATTTTAAAAAAATATTAAAAATTAGAAACATTAATGATCGATGTTTTAATTAATAAATATAATAAAGAAAGTATAAACATGAATTTGAATTATTACTTAAAAAATAAAGATATTCATGCAAAATTAAATTATCATTAATTACATATTTTTAACATTAATATTCGTACACTATTGATAGTTGTGAATTTTAAAACAATTCTTTCAGATTAAGTATGATTTTCTAAAATTTATTAATTACACGTTATAATTACACTATTTAAAGAAGAGAGTATAATTATGAATTTATGTAGTAAATAAGCAAAATATTAATATAGAACACAATTCTCTGGATTTTGAAATAACATATAGCATGAATAGGTTGAAGGAGAAAATAGTTTATACAAAATTGTCTTTTTCAAATATTAGTTGATTTTATGGCACATGATTCATTTATCTTATTTCATTTTCTTCTAACTTCCTCTGTATCTTTTTATCTCTATCATCTTGGCGTCCCAATTTACGCATAAAGAGATTCATGGTGAATAGTATCCTTAGTTTTGTCAACATCATGCAGTAGTAAGGGTTACAGTTGTTAGCAAACTGATATTACTTATCCTGAAGCTGGCATTCATTGATATATGTTGCTTAATGGCGTTATTATCATTAGTCACACTCAAAACACAGCATGTAGACAATTTACGTCAATCTAAATAATACTCGTGGATAATTGTTGTCTGAGAATTGATGTAACCCTGCACCTTCACAAAACAAAGAGACGAGCTTTCAGCTACATTCATTTCTTCATTTAAAATGGACAACTCTTTTTACATTTTGCTTTATGTATATACACTTTCATTTATGGTTTCCCATGAAAAAAACTCTAGTTCGTCCTATACTATAGCGTGATTTATGTTTTTCTTTTATAAAAATATGATATTACACTAAAACTCAGTATAATTTTTTTATTCAAATTATCTTAGTTGTCATTTCAGATTATTTATGTGGAACCAAACAGCTATTGGTTTTAAATAAATTATCAGGTTTCACACAAACTGATGATTTTATACTTTTAGATAGATTAAGTAAAAGTAAAAATATGAAATTATTATGAAAAATATGTTTTGTTTTAAATTAATGATAAACCTTGATACATAAATGGACATTGTAACCAACTCTTAGCTATTTACTAGATAATTAATTTTCAAATAAATAACATTTATTTTGAAAATATTAAAGACAAAAAAGTTATTGTGATCAAATGCTGTCAAGTTAGACTGGTGTAATGGTTAAAGCTTTTTTAGAGTTAAGTTATTTTAAATTAATTATTTTTCTTTAAGAGCTGTTCTTCGAGAAAAGAGTTTGATATTGAAAGGGTTCTAAACCCTGCGCACACGTCAAAACGTTGTTGTGTGGGAAATTAAAAGCTTCTGTGCTGTGATTGCAACCTTTTAATGCGGGGAAGACGGGAGCGAAGCTGTTACGGTGGAAGCCCAGTGAGGAAAATCGAAGTGGGTACTTGGTGACGGCGACGATTAGGGTTTTTACAGCGGCGATTAGGGTTTTTTTTACAGAGAAGATTAGGTTCTTTTCCCACTGCTTGGATCTGCGCTTTCCGCTCTTTCTTCCATTCTCGCACGCCAACTCCTTCATATTTGTTGGGTGGTCGAAGGGGGAGAGGGTTCTAGATTGGCGTGACTCTGGTTCGTCAGAATTGGGTTTTTGGTTTGCTTTCAAAGCCAAATTGCCTCACTTCATCAGCGGAATAGCTGGAGGTGCGGCGCGGAGTTCTTGGCGGCAACTTATTAGCCTTCTAAAATG
>Ga0123342_1000088_pt1 | contig 103335 bp, 50 predicted proteins | sample Turbeawhitnodule_FD_89960 | JGI IMG/M metagenome (GOLD analysis project Ga0123342, IMG submission 89960) | Root nodule microbial communities of legume samples collected from Mexico - Turtle bean Mexico white nodule | ecosystem: Host-associated > Plants > Roots > Nodule | place: Mexico: Nepantla...
CCTATTTTGATATATATATATATATATATATATATATATATATATATATATATATATATATATATATATATATATATATTAATTAGACCAATAATAATAAAGGGTTAATGATAAATTATATAAATAAACACATATTTTAAAAATCAGGAAAGTCATTATCTAGTATTAAATATATTGAATGTGGATTATCAAAGTCTTACTTAAGTGTCGAAATACCTTTACATATATCATCCGAATCTGTAGTTTACGAAAATGAAGAGTGTAGGAGTGAGAGGTGCAGGAGTTCATTTGAGAGTAATGAAAAAAAAGTAGACCAATCGAAAAAAGTTCAATCAATCTCTTGATTCCAACTCTATTCGAAAACAAAAAATAATAATAAAAAATAAGATTGAGATTGATCATTCATGATTATTTGAAATGACTAAAACTAAAATATAAATATTTATAGTTTTTTTTCTAGTGAACTCTTGATGTTATTTGAGTATATGATTTATATATTCAATATTTATTATTTTCAAAACCCTGTTTCCGTTGCAAAATAACATCTGACTATTTTTACAGTAAATGAAGTCTTAATATTTTGGCAGTAAATGAAGTCTTAATAGCTTAATTCGTCAAATTATTTTGAGTATTTTAATTTTATAGTATTGACTATATTTTGTTCCAAAAATAATATTTTAACAATTAAGTATTATTTAACATATTAGACATATAAGCAGGAGTTTAACGTCTTATATTGAAGAAGGAGAAAATTGAGTTGAGTAACACATAAGAACAAAATCTATAAAGATTTTAGATTGAAGATGATATTATAATTTTTAATATGGTTTTTTTTTTCCTAACTCCTTAGTGGTGAAATTTTCTATAGAAAAATTTGAGACATATTTTTAATAGTAAAATGAAAAGTAATGAGTTGTAAGTGAAGAAAAAAAAGACCATAATTATTATTATTTTTAATTAAAAAATTAGCGTTGTAAGTAGTTGCAGGTGTGAATATATGTTCCTCGGTATAACACTGCTAAGTTACCTAGCAGAAGAAGTAATGTGCACTGCTGTGACTCTTCATCTTTACCTCTAACCTTCACCTCATCATCATAAAAGAGAGGGATTGTTGGATTAATTTGGGGAAACAATGATTGGTAATGTGCCATTTTCTTATAATCTTGGGGCACCTGTGTCCTTTGTTCCTTATTTTTTTTTTATAATTATAATAAATTTTTATATAAGTTTAAATTTTTAAAAAAATAATATATTTTTTATTTTTAAAATTATGTTAGAATTATCAGAAATTTAATAAATATTCTTTTAATTTAACACTTCATTGATATATATCCTACAAATATCATATGAATGTCGTATCCAATATGTGTTTGACACGAACATCCCATTTAAAAAACATGTCATCCCATTTAAGAAACATGTCAGAGACTCATAGCTACTCATGTTGCATCATTTCCTTATCAGAAACAAGATCCCAGGAGCTTGGTCCCAAACCATAGGTTTTTCAGGAGGGCGATGTCATCCTCGTCGAGGGATCAAGGGTTCTTCCCGTTCATGAGATTATATTTGTGTTACGTTACATCTCTTTGAAGATTCCTCAGATTGTGATCTTGGTTCAGCCCAAATTTTTTATGGAGTGAAGGAAAAGAAACCCAACGGAAAGGGATGGTTGGTAATGTACCCTATTCATTCTTTAAATCCAACCCAGACAATCAAACAAAAATATTGCAGGTTTTAAAAACGAAGTAACATATCATTCACTCAACATAATATCACAAACAAAGAGAGGACACTAGAAGAGGCAGAGAAAGTCATACGTTTTCACAATTATGCAAAAGAAGCACCCCATGTTTATCCTTATTTTCTTCATTTTCCTGTTTAGTTTGTTCAGGTTTATTTGTTGGAGAAATTATGGGGGAAGTGAGAGAAGGGAATGCACCAAAGAAGACAAAGTGAGAATGAGTGTTAGGTTGACTTCATCCATTAAGCAATTCAAAAACATTTGCAAAAAGAAATACACTGAATCATTTAAAAAAATACTAAATTGAAACTAAAAAACTCAAAATAATGAGACAACATAAAGTAAACCATAAACAAATTTGAGCTTTCCTTCATAAAATGAAAACATACAAAATCACATATTTAAGTTTTCCTTCATCAGAGAGAGAAAAGAGATATCCTTCAATTAGTCTCTGTATAAACGAATCACCCTTAAAATATTTCTACATTTTTATTACATTGGCATGCAAAAAAAATCAGCTACCTACTTTCTACCCACCACATACTTTAATATTGAAACTATAGCAGGCCAATACAATGGAGGGGCTTCATTTTTGAAAAAAAAAATGTCAAAAAATGAGCCCAAACATTGAAGACCAGAATCTCTGAATCCCTAAAATGTGATTCCAGAGAACAAATAGTGGATTTGACGAGACATGAGAAAAACAGGTTAGGCTTCATTAAGAAGCAAAAATAAAGACATGAATAAAAAGAGACAATTTTATATCTATAATACAATTTGCAGACACCAATGTTGAGCAGTCCAGGTAGGTTTGATCTCAACTTTTCTACAAGATCGTTCCCAGGAGCCAGATATGCAAGATAAGCAAATAACCAACAATTCCTAATCTTGCTTTAGGACGACTCATGAGAACTCGACCACCAGATACCCTGCATAGGGAAATCAAATTCCTGTTTATGAGTGTTTTTTTAAATTGAAATAAATGGAAATTTGCAACAGTAAAAATAGAGATGTATTCTCAGTTGTAAAACACTTCTGGCCGGTCTTTCTCAACACAGCATGCCGTTTATTGGGATTCTATGATTTAGAATTTTAGGTCTTCTGCTTTCAACACACGGCCATCAATTTTACCATGTAAATTTACGAGCTGACAAGCAATTTCAAACACTCTTCCTTTACCATTGGTTTAAAAAAGTAAAAGAAAATAGCAATCTTACCAGAGTCCATCAATACGATCTGCAATGAGCTTTCCCTGTTTTGGTACAAATCCAGAAGTGTTTAGAGACTTGAATGCATGACCTGCAAAGTAACCCAGAATTAAGTCTTCAAAATTTCAAATCAAGAAATTCACAATAATGAGAAGCTCATAATTACCTTTATCCTCATCCGTATCCACCCTGCTAATCAAATTATCAGACTCCGTACTAATATCAAGTGCAAGATGGTCAGCAGATCCTTTTCGCATATTCCGTGCATGAGCAGCTGATGGGACAGGGGATATTGCTTGCTTGCCACGTGATGAACCCTGTGTAAAGAAGTAAACACTTAACATATGCATTTCCCTCAATCACTTTAACACATAATTCGAGATTGCATCATAATATAAATGAATTGATAAAAGAAAAAGCAAGACATGGTCAGTACGAAATCAAATGAATATCCAATATATGCATGTAAAGGGGGAAATTACCCATCAAAACAAACTTCTAGCTAATCCGCATTTATTTCAAGAAACAAAATACAGCACCGGTAGATAGACATATCTACATGTCATATTTCAGGAGCAATTCATGAAGACAAAGACAGGTGTTAACTAAAGACACATTAAACCATCAATATTATGTCAGGAAAAGAATCACAGGATATGTTTTTAATTAGTCATTGAAACATTAAATTTTGAACTTAAATATCCTTGCAGATATACTTCTAATATCACATTATGTAAGAACTATAAGCTCAGTAAACAAGGTTAAAATTGACCACCTCTTCAACTTCAGTTATCTCAGACCCAGTAGGTAATGAGGATGCTTCATATATGCTCCTGTCCTGGACAATGTCTGGCAGAGAAGTCTTATCTTGAAGTGAATCTTCAAGTAGTTTAACCTTGGTTGTTAATTGATCAATAACCTTCTGACTTCCAACTAATTTAGTATCAAGTTCTTGGGCCTTGGATTTTGAATCATCACATTCTGAAATAATGGCAATAATATGTTTTTCCAATGCTGGTATTAATTCCTTCAAACCTTTAGATTTCCTATTTACAACCCATTCACCGGCTCCCAAAATATCCATAATTTTTTCTAATACAAGGGTGAGCTCAGACATTTCATTCTTGAGTAATTTTGCATCTTCACAGTTTCTACTGAGTTGTTTAACTTCCTCCTTCATATCCTTAATTTCAAGATCCTTCGTTTCAAGGATTGACTGCAGCTTTTCTTTATCATGAGAAAGAGAGTTTAATTGATTATGCAACCTAGTAATACTATCAATAATATAAGAGAGTTTTTTCATGGGAGCTGAAGTAGGTAGTTCCAAGTCATCTTCAGACTCTACAATAGGGATTTTGATCCTATCTATCTTCTCAAAGAGATCTCTCATTTGAGATGATGTAAGGAGGGAGTTTTCTGCCAATGGAAAATGAAGATTTGAAATTAAATCAACATATGAAATTAAATAAAATCCAATATGGTTAAGTCAAGAAAGGTTTCAAATTTCTTTACCTTCTTTTGCCAACAAAACATTGTGCATAGAAGAAATCTCAGCCTCTTTTTCATTCAATTTTTCTTCTAGGGCATGACAGCTCTGTAACTTATCCTTAAGCTCACTGCAAGCACTTTGCAGTGATTGAATATCGGACTCCAGCTGCGAAACTCTGTTTTTATTTAAGTCTCTATCATCTGTGACTGATTCAAAAGCAACTGTTGCTTCTTTCAATTTATTCTGTAAATCTTCAATTGTTGCATCTAACTGCTCACTTCTACCTTCAAACTGTCTAATCAAAGTTTGAGTTTTTCTAGAAGCGTTAATCAACTTATGTGTGGCCTCCACGTATTTACTGTTCTTAAGATGATCTGCTTGTGCACCTGCTTCAAGGTTTAACTCTTCAACCTCAGAAATGGAGTCTAGCTGCCCGAGATTCTTGTCAACTTCACTCTGAAGTGCAATGGTAGAATCAGTGCACGCAGATAGCAATACACTGATATTGTTTTGTAAACTATCAATAATATTTTTCTGTTCTTCTTTCAACTTTTCCATGGTATTTGCTTCTTCTTTCATACTTTCGATGTTCTGAACAATAGTCTCTGAGATGGTCTCTGTTTCCAATAGTTTTTCATGGAGAGGAGAAATGAACTCATCCATACAATTTGAAAATTCATCAAACCTATCTGCAATGTGTTTGTTGCTCAACTCAAACCCTTTCACAATCTTTCCAAATGACGAGATTATGGTGTCAATATCGGCACCATCAATCTCTGTGTTGTCCAGTTCAACTTCAAAATTGTGAGAACCATCCAAGAATGTTTTTCTCATAAGTGGATTTTCCTGGAACAAACAACACATTAAAAAAAGATAGACAAAACCATATTAACAAAACAAAACAACAATAGACACACACACACACACATGCAGTAAGGATGATTCAACAGAATGAAAAGATTTGAAACAGCACACTTGATATCAAAAGCCCTGTGTAATTTTCTAATCAATACACACATGATGCAATAATCACCATTAACTTTTTCAATTATATGTGGATACATATATGTTATGGGTCAGAAGACTTGGATGGCATATACGCACAGGTTAATTAAGTATTCAGTGTATGGAATAGGAGAAAATAATAACAACCAAAAGTGGGTGGTAACAATACTACCTCCATCACTAGCTGTCCCTTTGAGTCCTTTGCAGTCAAGGCAACATTATCTCTAATTTTGTTGAGAACGAGATTCATATTCTTCAGGGTCTCACATTTCCTCTCAAAGAATTGTTTTATTCTGGGAAATAGAGTAGTGTCTTTCAAGAGCACCTGAAGATCATTAAGGAGTCCAATGAGCTTTAAGGACCTGTTTTCTAAGCTGCCATTCTTTCCAGCTAACTTGTCCATGCAGGAATTTAACTTCAAACCAAGTGAAGATATCTCCTGCTTTGCAATTTTATTTGAATCTTCCAAGGCAGAAACATTATCTTGTGCCTTCGATAATGCATCCTCCAGTGATTTTATAGTTTCAGAGGTACCTACCAAATTGTTGGCATGATTTGCAGCTTCATCTTGCAGCTTCTTCAATTCATTTTCCATCTCAATCTTGACAACTTGATCAGCATTATACTTTTCAGTCAATAAATTGACATTACCCTCAACCTCAGATAGTCTATCTTCTAGATCCTTAATGGTCCTGCTAGCCTGTGCCAGTTTGCTTGTTTGACTGGCTGCTTCATCTTTAAAACTCTCTAACACTTGCTCTGCAGCTACTCTGCTAACTTGAGCCTGCTCTTTCTCTTCGGAAAGAATAGAAATATCTTTTTCTGCTTGTGATAAGGCCTCTTCAAGTGACTGATTAGTACCCTCAACCTGATATAGTTTATCTTCTAGATCCTTTATGGTCCTGCTGGCCTCTGTCAGTTTGCTTGTTTGACTGGCTGCTTCATCTTTAAAACTCTCTAACACTCTCTCTGCAGCTACTCTGCTAACTTGAGTCTGCTCTTTCTCTTCGGAGAGAATAGAAATATCTTTTTCTGCTTGTGATAACGCATCTTCAAGTGACTTCTTATTACCCTCAACCTGATATAGTTTATCTTCTAGATCCTTTATGATCCTGCTGGCCTCTTCCAGTTTGCTTGCTTGACTGGCTGCTTCATCTTTAAAACTCTCTAACTCTCTTTCTGCAGCAACTCTGCTAGCTTGAGCCTCCTCTTTCTCTACAGAAAGAATAGAAATATTTTTTTCTGCTTCTGATAAGGCATCTTCAAGTGACTTATTGGTACTACAAACCTCAGCAAATTTTTCTTTAACTTTCTGTAACTCTTCCTCAATTTTTGCCTTTCGATGTTCTAATTCTGTTTTTTCTTCAGCAAGTTGAGAAACACTGTCATCCGAAGATGATAACTCCCGTTCAAGGGATTTTACAGTGGCTTGGGATTCAGCTACTTTAATTTCAAGTATACTGGTCTTCTCCTTCACTAGCTGCAACTCTTGCTCTATGTGTACCTTAGCATCTTGGCATTCACTGACATAACCAGCAAGCCACTTCACCTTTTCTATTGGTTCATCAAAAACAGGCTCAACGGGAAGAATGATACCATCAATACACTGCATCACGTTCTGTAACATGTTATTGCTCTCCATTAAGAACTGTTCTAACTGAGTCCTCTCCCTTTTCATTTCCAGAAGATCAGCCTCTAGCTTTGGGATGCTTTCCACATCACTGGACAATCTGTTGATCTCATCCCTGTATTCAGAAACAGCAGATTCTTGCTTCTGCAAATCAACCTTCAACTGCTCAATCTCTGAGTTCCTTTCATTTAGAAGACCTTTTAGATTGTCCCTATCTTGAACCAGCCCCTTTCCTTTCTTAACTGCCATGGACAACTTGTCCCTAATCATGGTAGTCTTCTCCTCTGATCGATCAAGATCTTGCAGCAGAGAACTCCTTTCTTCTTTCAGTGTTATAATTTCCTGAGATGCCACTTTCAATTCTTCTGAAAGCTTATTCATACCTGATCTAATTAGCATCTCCTCTTCCAGTATATCTTCGCAGAGTATTAAACCTTGATCTCTAACGTACAAGAGACTTTGAATCTTTTCAAACAACTCAGAATCAATATTAGATGCTCTAGAGAAGGGACCACTTTGACCTTTTATAATTTGAAAGCAGATGTCGATGATCACAGAGGTGTTGGAATAGTCAACCCCTTCATCTTCCCTGTTCAGGCCACAAAGATCAACTAACATATTGACTATCTGATCCTTCTCCGAAGAAATCAGACAGTTCTTGCCAATAAGCTCGTCATATTTGAACTTCAAATCAGTTAATTCTGACAGAAGGTAATCTTTTTCCTGCAATTCCAGCAAAAGAAAAACACTCAACTGATCAATATTATAACGGGATGCTTCCATGATTGTGGAATTTTCTTCCTGTAGAGTGTACACAAAGTCCCGGGCCCTAAGAAAAGAATCCACAAGCCAATTCATTTGTGATTCCAAATCATATGATGAAACAGGCTCTGGTAGGTCCACTAGAGATAGAGCTTCCTTCAATTTGCATAACTCTATGAAGGCTTCCTTCAGTGTATTTCTCTCATCCGCAAGCCATCTGAGTTTCTCTGGCACATCAAACATTCCAGGTTCATCAGGTTTGGCATAACACAAGATTTCTTCCACTTGATCAAAAATTTCATTCTTTTCTAATAATGAGTTCTGTAGGGATGCAACCATATTTTCACTGTGGGACAACTCTTCCTTAGCAAGCTCAGCAGCTTGGAGTGCAACTGACTTCTCTTGCAATTCAATCAAACATTTCTCAAGCTCGCTGGATTTATCAGCCAGAGACTTCTTTAATGAATCTCGCTGCTGTACCAACGCCTTTCCTTTTGTCACAGCCATACTAAGCTTTTCTTTCGTATTAGCACATTTAACCTTTTCCTGCTCAAGTTCTGTTTTCAAATTTCCTAGTTCAGTATTTAATGTCCCTATCATCACCTTTTCCTTATCAAGCTCATCAACCAATTTCCGGTTTTCATCTTCTAACTGAGCCAGTTTTTCAACCACTTCTGTCTCCTTTCTTTTGAGCTCCAGTAACCCATTATGAGCACCAGCAAGTATGTTCCCATATTCCTGCTCTTTAGAATCCAAGCCTACCTCGGAGAAAGATTGCCCAAGTTGATAAATTTCAGAAAGAATCTGATTATACTTTCCAATTAGATGCGTAGTGCCTTCTTCAATATAAACTATTTTTCCACTAATAGAACCATCCAATACTTGTTCTTGAGCGACAACTGTTGCAAGAGAGGATATCATATTATCTATCGAACTCTCAATATTACTATCCTTTTCAAGTTGAGCTTGAGCTGAAACCTGAAAATTGTCGTTAGATACCATCAACTGAGCAAGCTTTGTATTAAGATCCTCTATTTCACGGTCCCTGGTAGACAAATGCTCGCAAAGATTACTTATAGTGGTTTCTTTGTTTGACTGTTCTTCTGAAGCAGTGTTCACAAATTCCAAACATTCTTTTATCATCTCCCTCAACAGAAAATCACTCACTTCCCTATCTCCAACTTCAGTTTCATTCTCTTTGCCAGTGAGAGTCTTGAGCTGACAATGAAGATCAAGCACTCCCTGTGTAACAGTTTGTCTTTCTTCCTGCCAACCCAAAAAAGAATAATGAGTACTTCACATCAAAATTCAATCCGTGCTAGCTAAACCCACTCTCAATACAAACGACAAACCTGGTATTCCTGCAAAATCCGTTCCTTCTCAGCATCAGCTTCCTCCAGCTGGCCTGGGGAGTGACCATCCCCCCCTCCATTGCCCATTTCAACAGAATGCCTCTGCTGTTCATGCATGACTTCATTTTCCTCCGTCGCGTCATCTTCATTTTTCTCAGTTGCAACTTCTTCATCCTTTTGCCCGGTTAACTCATCCGGACAATCAACAAACATGTCATCCCTATCCCTGGGAGTATCCTCTGCAGATTTTTCATCATCAGGATCCCTGAGATCAACACGCTCTCCCTGCTTCACTCACATGAATACCAAAGCATCAGCGTTCGGCATTGCCCAATTTTCGTAGCTCAGGTAATAAACAATTGGTAACCAACAAGTACCTGGTCTTGATTTGTACCAGTGTTCGATTCGGTATCCACATTCGATTGGTCGTTCACCACACCACCACCCAAATCCGAATCCGAAACCAGCTCCTCTACGTGATTCTCAGACATCTCAACATTCAAATTCCTCACTCCAAAACGAGATTCGGATCTGCAATTTCTATTCCCTTCAAAAAAAAAAAAATCACAAACGATAACTTAAACAAAAATAAAACCAATTAAAAATGCAAGATCAAATCGATTGAATCCAACAGCAAGGAAACGAGCTTGAACATTTATTTTGATACGAAACCCTAAAATGAAATTGACTTGGAAAACCTGAAATAGCAGAGTGAAAGCCAAACAAACTGTAAATGCATACCTGTTTGTTCAGACGATGAATTTCGGATTGTAAGAAAAATAATAAAATTTTCAGAAGCAGATTTTATTTTATTAATTTTTATTATAGTTTTTGGATTCGTACTACAAAGATCCTGAAACTGGTATGTGCTACCGTTGCGAGACTCCTCGTTGACCTTTCTCCCTGTTTTTTTCGTACTCATAAACGATATCATTTGGATTCGGAAGAGCTCATACGTCACTTTCTAATTTTTCTATGAATTATAATTTTTTTTCATTACAATTAATTTTACTTTTTTAAAATTATAATGTGTTTCTATCTCAATTTCGTTGATATAGGATCATCAATAATCACATCTAAAATATTTTAAATTTGTTCTTAAGACGTTTCGATAAATTAAAAGAAAATATATATTTAATTTATTTTTAAGATAAATAATTTGTTCATTTTAAAAATGATGATTTATTAGATATTTTTTATGAATTACAGATTTATAAGTTAAGGAATCTTGTTATTTTTTTGGAAAAACTTAAAATTACAAGAATTAACAAAAAAATTAAAAATAGTTATTATTAAATAGTTAATTAGTTCGAATATTGAGATGGAGATTTGTATATTATTATCTATTAAAAATTCACACGAACACACTTCTTTAAGAGAAAGTCCTAGATTTTAAGTCTATATCTTTAATAAAAAATACAAGAGATTATATGAGAGAAGTAAAAAAAATTGACTTAATTAGGTTTGAAGTAATCATAAATTTAATTATTTTTAATTGAGATTCTGTTAAAATATTTAATATTTATTCTATCCAATATTTGAATGAGTCTTCTGTTTGTTCTTTTGTGTTTTTTTTTTTGTCAACTTAATGTCTTTATTGTTATTTTACATAGTTGTTCCTTATGTCTGGATGATAAAAAATAAAAAATAAAAATACATTAAATTATTTTAAGTCTGTCATGAATTTGAGTATGATAACTTGATTTTTTTTATAAATTTTCACTAAAATATTAAAAAAAACATAAAAAATTTAAATACTTAAATAATAATCTTTTAATAAGAAAATATTAAAAATATTCAAATTTATAAAGAATTAAAAAAAATATCTAGAAAAACAACATGCAAGCAATATTATTCCAAAGTAACAATTACAATCAAACAATACTATTACGATTAAAAAATATATAAATTTTTAATTTTCAATAAATATTTAATTAAAGAGATCCAATCTAGTTAAAATTTAATTAGATTTAACAAAACTTAGTAATAAATAGAAAAAAAAAACAAATCTAGAAAAGTTTAAACATTTTCCTTGGTTATTTGATGGTAGTGATAATTATAAATAACAAATTATCTTTTTAAATCCCAATTCAATACATCCCCAACTATAATTGTTAATTAATTTTAAATGTGAATTAATTAAAGAAACGTTTCGTTGGCGAAGGCTCTGTTTGTATCCCTGTCATTTATTGTTAAACACTTTCTTTTGACTTTGCCCTCTCTTTCATTTAGATTGACTAGTATGCAATACTTTTTGAAAAATAATTAATATATATTTATGAGATTCGGATACCTCTCTTATATGACGTGTTCGTATTAGACACACGTATCGAATATTGACACTTTTAGTATACGTATTGTAAAATGTTTAATTAAAAAAATATTTATTAGATTTCTGACAATTCTGACATAGTTTTAATACAATTTCAAAAATGATAAATATATTAATTTTTATTATCATTATAAAAATAAGGAACAAAACATTTTGAACCAGTTGTGAAAAACATTTTTCTGTTAAAAAAATTAAAACATATTTACACACAAAAATCTTTATTATCAATTTATATAATTTATAATTATATAATATATAGATTTGTGTCCCGTATCTACTTATCTTTATTTTCGTGTATATGTGCATTGATATAGTTAACACATAATATAATTCAATCCTATAAGATAATAATAAGACATTAAGTGACATTTAATTATAATAATGATAATAATAGGGTTAGGTCCCATGTCAAATATATCAAAATTGATGGCCAATTTTTTTATAATTAAACTCAGTTATGATGTAAGCTTCCCTATCATATTCAAACACATTCTATTACAATCATTTTAAGATATAAATTAAGTTGAAACCTAGAAAAATCAAGAAACTAATTCGCACAAAAAGTGGATATGAAAAGTTATACTTTTCCACCTTCCACCAAGACTAACATTAAATGTGGTAAAATGAAAAAAAAAATAGAAAAAAGTTATGTATTTATTGTACAATTCAAACTTTTGTGCAAAATTTCAAAGACCACACCTCATTATTTCCACACCTAAATGCTTAAGCTTTTAAAGAAGATTAATTCATGAATCAGACATTGTCTTAATTCTACAACCCAACCTATGCTGGCAGTTTAGGTTCTGTCCTAATAAAACTGGAAAATGTATTTTCCTAATTTTTAATGCACACTTCTAAATTTCAATGCACAAAATAATGAAAATAAATAAATAAATTCATAATTATTTCAATACAATCAATATATAATAATAAAAAAATTATAATTATTTTAATTATTCTGGTACAGTCAATATAGTTTCAGACAATTTAAATACAAATTTCTCCTATAATTTAGAATAAGACAATTTAAATACACATTTCTCACAAAACCGTATCAGAACATTGACGGTAAAATAAAACCGTAATAGAACACTGACATAAAGTATAAATAAACAAACATTACCACAAACTTTGAATTATATTTTCCTCTTGATGATTTTCAAGTGTTCAAATTCCCAACATACATTACAGTCACAGAACAGAATCATTTTCTCAACATACAAGAATATTTAGCTTAATGGATCCTTCATACAAGGGATTCCAGGTTAATTGCAAGAACAATGTCTACAATGGAGACATATATCACAGGGGTAAGAAGAATGGTTTTTCTGGGCCAAAAAACCAGAAACATCTCTTACCAGAACAACTGTGATTACATTTACCAGAGTAGTTTCTTTCTGAACCAGACTCTATTCACATTTGTATTCCGGAACTTCCTATCTGTACAATTTTTTTTGTTCTTACTCAATAATTAGATGAGGTATTCATAATACATTAGGAAAAGTGCTTCTGGGTGATCTTTTGGCAGCTTGCTGATATAGAGGTAAAAACGCAACAAGTCCTCTTTAGAAACTGTTTCAGCATCAACAACATCATCATCACAAGTTAGTACCCAAAGATCCTCTGAATTAACTCTCCTCAAGCTCCCACGACAAAAAGGACAAGACTCTGACTTTCTGTTCCTGCAATCAGAAATGATAAACCATTGGAAATGGCATAGAAAATTGAAACTTGATCATATGGGGCATGAACAAATATTTCAATTACCACTTGCGGTAGCATTTGATACACATGGCATGGCAGCAACCAGGTAAAACCATTTTGGTGCAAGGCTCTAAGCAAATCCCACATTCATCTTCTCTTTGCAAATCAATATTGGTGAGTCTCCCACTTGCTTCAATCAACTTGTTGCCATAGCTTGAACCTTCTATGCTTGATTGTCCTTCTTCAACAGCCTCCAGCTTCTCCAAACTACCATGAAGTCGTTGGAGAGATGGCAATATAACAGCTAAAAGTTCAATTTGTGATAACATAAACAATGTGAGGAATAGCACAGCCACAAACGGATTATACTTTTGACTAAAGAAAAAGTTAAAAAAGGTTTTTCTTTTTCAAAGTCAAACATTCACGCACCATAAAAGTCCCCAATGGTAGCCTTCCTTCCATGTGTAGACATGTTTGATCTACCATCATTGTGTACCTTGTAAATTATGAGAGCAACAACATCAAAAACATGAAACATGGGTATTATAAACCAAACTGTCGAAAACAGTAAAACATAAAAGGATCACCACAAAAAACATGGGTACCTTGTATATAATCACATGGAAGAGGTTGAGATACTTATGGAGAAAGCCTGCGCAAGAACAATCCATCCATTGTAGAAATAACAGGACGAGAGGAGCCAACTGATTGTAAACCAATTTCATTTGGAGAATAGTCCCACCCTTGGCTCTGGGAATTGCAGCAGCCCTAGAAGAGGGTAGCACAACACAATCCAAATTCAAAACAAATACAAAAACCACAATCAAATTCACCAGCGACAAGCAAATTCCTATCATGAGCAACGAATTCAAATGACCCTTTTGGTATAAGTTGATCGTGTTCCTTTTATTGAAAGTAACCAACTTGAAAACTATTGATAACCCTGTTGATAACCAACAAAAACCAGAAGAACCTCTCCCACCCACTTTTTTCTCAGTACCCAAAACAACATACACAGAAGGAAAGTTCATGAATTGATGAAAAAAACTTAAAGGGGAGGGGAAATATCAGACTCACAAAGCATTGGCGTGCTGTATATCAGCCTCAAGTACTTTGAGGGAATCGTGGTAAGGCAAACGGTAAAGTTGGTACGGAATCATTGCCATCTTTCCCTTTACTTTGTGAAAAGCTGAAGCACGGAAGAAAGAGAAAACTGAACAGGTTACAGAAAGAGAGAGAAGTGATGAAAATTGATGAAGACCCTTATCCTAATCCCCACCTAAAAAAAGGAAAACCAAGAAAGAGAAGTGAAGAATCGAGAGAAGAAAAAGTAGGGCTAGGTTTTTTGAAGTTTTGTGACCCAAAGTTTGAAGCTTTTTGAGAGGATATATGAGTTGAGGAGAGTGTGGTTGGGTTTCGGTGTTTGGGTGTTGCGGTGGGTGAGGTAAGGAATGCCGTAACACAAACGATGCGTTGCGTTGTGTTGCGTATTGCGTTTTTTCCCATGACGAGATTATCACCATACCCACGATAATCGCTACGAGACAACGAGAATTATACGATATACGACACAAACAACAACACACAAGAAACACAGACAACTTGGGTTTGTATGTAAAAGAATATGGATAAGACATATAATCGATACAAAAATGCAAAAAAGGTTAATCATGGATTATTTTTTTAAAATTAAATAAATTTCTAAATTAGAAATACTAATTGAAAATCTTTCTATAAACTTAAAATTAATTTTCATAGTTTAAAACTGTGAAGATTCGGTCAAAAAATTATATCATAAGATCTAATTAAATGTTGTAATGGAAGATTTAAATAGTTGAACGACCAAGTAACTTAAACGAATACAAAATTATAAATTAATTAATTAATTAAATATTCAATGAAAATATTATTTTATTTCATAAACTCTATTGACAACAAAAATTAGGTTAAATTTAATTGTTATCCTTCTTTAATTTTTACCCACAACTTTGATTTTCTACTTTTAATTTTAAAATTTCAGACTTTATATTTAAAAAGTTCTTAACTTTGCATCAACTCTCAATTCCACCACATGTATTTGTTTCTATTTTTTATTTAAATTAATTAAGTTATTTCTTAATGATACTTGAAATAAATATGTTTGGATCTAACATTTAATCGAAAATAACACAAATTATTTGGAAAATTGAGAATTGAATATAAGTTATAATTTTTTTTAAAACAAATATTGAAATTATACACAGACAAAAACGTGTGGAAATTGAATTGGGTGATATTAGAATTTATCCAAAAAGAAAAATTGTGTGCTATTCGTGGTAGGAATCTTAGCATGACAAAGTATTTATGTTCTTATTCTTTCTCTGTCCTCTTTCTTTCTAGTATGCTCATGGTTAGCTTATCTAGGGTTTCTCTTGTCCTATTCTACTGCTTTTCTTGATTTTAATATATATATATATATATAAGGAATATTTCATTTTGATAATGTTCTTTTTTTATATTAATGTTCCCACATATTTTGTTTTTTTTTTTTCTCTCTCTTTGTAATTTTTTATTTCTTAACAAAAGTTCAATAGGAAATTATAATATGATAAAACATGGATGTAGTGTTATCAAGTTAAATATGTTTTAGGTTTCATTTAAAATAAGCAAATTTTGTGTTAGAAGTTTGTAGTTTGTATATTTTTTATTATATTTATTAAAATTTAAAATTAATATTTTAATTTTTTTATTGTCAAATGACCTCGCGATCGATAAAATATTTTATTTTTTGTTTATGAGAAGTTTAACATCTCACACAACATCAAATAATAATAAATACATTCATATTAAGAAGTAAACTTTAAGTTTAATTTAATTTTATAAAACTGATATATTAAGAAATGAATTTTATGTCTAACTCAGTTTTATAGCATCGACGTTTTAAGAAGTGAACTTTAAGTTTAATTTAATTTTGTAAAACTAATTTATAAGATGAAGTTTGCATCACACTTATATTCTATTATGAAATATCTTAAACACTAGTTGAAGTGTAACAGTCCACGTATAAACAAAATTAGTATAAAAAAAATTAAAATGTAAAATAAATATTATTTCTTACTTTCAAACACATGTTAGAAGTTAAAACAATAATTTTAAATTTAAAAATATGGAAAAGTGAAGATTTCTTTGATAAAATGAACCCAAATTCAAACCTTAATAAAAAAAAGTTCATTATCCTTTTTTTTGTTATATTTATGCGTCCTATCCTAATGTTGTTGTAACACGCATAATTTGGCTGCTCAATAAATAGAAAACATTACGTTAGCAATTAATATTCTAAGAAGCATTATATTACATTATTATTTTATTTTAGATTCCAAGATTAGGTTTATGTGCTGTATAATCCATCAAAATAAAGTCAAATCCACGCATACTTTATTTTATTATAATAAAGATTACTATAATACGTTACAATATTCAAGCTTCTTAAAATAAACGATATATATAAAACATTTTATTCTAGATATACCTGTGATATATAATACCATCAATTAATTCGACAACGACGAAGTAGAATTATTGGTAATAATTTTAATTTTCAAGTTATTCAAATGATTCAAATAATGTAAAATTTCGGTCCAAAAATGGAGAAAAACATGTTGACTTTTATTGATTTTAACTCAAAAAAACTCCATCAAATATAAATTGTGTTTGCCTTTTTCTAAATTGAGTTTAAACCAAATAAATAAATTTAAAGTCATTTTTTCCTCTTTTTAAATCAAGTTGCGTTTATCTCGTGATTTTTTCAGTAATAAAAAAAAGTTAACCTCTAAAACAGTTATTTAGAAGTTAATTAACCGATTAAGATATTTTAAAAGTCATCCATAAATTTTGAGTTCTTTCTGTCATGTTATAATTTGCTTGATTTAAAATTTTGTGCAGTGCAGAAAATTGCAAGTTGATGTCACTTCTAATGTTATGGGTAAAAACAAGTTGAGTAATATTTTCAACAACTAAATTATGCATTTCCTCAATCTAGTAAATTTCACTTTCCTTTTCTTCTTTTACATTTTTTCTTTTACTCAAATTCTTTTTTTTCCTGGTCATGTTTCTTACCATTATAAAAAAAAACTTTATAACAAAAAAAATTATTCTTTCTAAAAAAAGATTTTTTTAGAGGATTCACCGAGATATTTAACAATAATTAAATGAGTCAAACTTAAGGAATTGACATTATTTTCAACCAAAAATCTGAAGACAATAAGTTCATAGATCTTATTTTTTTACATGGTTTTAAATTTTCTCATCCTTAATTATACCGCTCACATATTTGTCTAAGTTGGTACCACTAATGGGTCTTTCAAGAATAGATTAACAACGAAGATTCAATATTAATGAGACGTGAGTTAAACTCACATAAGCAATTAACATCACCTTCAACTCAAAACTCTAAGAAAATGAATTTATGGATAATTCTTTTTATATGTGTTAAACTTTCTATTTTTATTCAATGTAAGACTTAATTCCAATTTGGATTCCTATGTTACATATAACCAAATAAAATCCCAAAAACTTGATAATTCCAACTAGTAGTCAAGAGCAAGAAAGAATAATACATTTTCTTTAATTGGTTCTAAGATTTAAGGTTATATCATCATATATAAAAAAATATTAAAATAATAATATTAAAAATTATAAAGTAATTGTATAAAAAATGTGTGTTGTCATGTATCATTACCCTATTAGTACTACCACATTGGACAAAAGATAAAAGAAAACAATGATAAACAATGCACAAAACTCACCACGATGTGAAGCAAAAATAGAGAAGTATCTGGTTGAGGAGAGGCAACACTATTTGAGAAGTTAGGGCTCTGAATTTCTAGAAAACTTGTAAGCAAAGTCTTACGTGAAGACTTTGGCTTTGAATATCCTAAAGATGATAATTCTTTGCCTTTTTCAATGTTAGAAGCATCTTGTATAAATGACCTCTTTCATCTTTGGCAATTTCAATTAGGGTTGTTCTACACATTGCATGACAATTTCAACAACCCTCCAAACTAAGGGAATGTTCCATGATGCTTATCACATCTCCTTTACGAATTAAGGATCTTACATGCAAAACAAGTAAATTTGCATTAGGGCTACCATCAAAGTATTTTCTAACTATATATAAAAAACATGAATAAGAAACACTGATATAGATATTAATACAACACAGAGTTATTATTTTATTTTTACTTTATTTTCTTTTATCTGCTTATTCTTTTACAAATGTTTATTTTGTATTTATATTAAAGAGAGAGAATTAATTCTGATTTTTCCAATATTATCTGCTCAAAGTCAAGTGTATAATATTATTTTCTGCTGTCTATTGGAAAGTCTCAGGGTCTTCAGTGTTCCTCAGCAACAAAGCCTCCACTCAACGAAAATCGAAAGTCTGAATAGTCAGTTACTTAGATGACCTACATGTCTCAATAAAAAAGAAATGTCAACGTCATCTCACAAGTTAAGAGCATTAATCTCGATTAGAAGCTATAAAGTGTGAGTAAACGCTCATTGGGTCTGTCTTAGTCATTGTAACAGGATAAGGTTCACTAGGACAATATAACTAAGATGAGACCCTCATGGTAAAACGTAATGTTACTCTGAATCCTGAACTAGATTCTATACACGAATCTCATCTAACTTGAGCGTCGGAGTATCTTTGCAAGTACCTAACCCTCTTGGACATAAAAAAAGAGCGATCGGAGTTGAAGAGAAGACAAAAGAAATTTGATAATAAATTGTAACAACAAGAATGAAGGGTAATTAATTTATTAATTCATGTTCCTTAATTTGTGGTTTGGCAGATCTTATGAATGTTCCAACTTTAGACCATGTTGTTGTTCTTTTCTTCCTGCTTTTTGAGGCTTAAAAAATTACACAGACATTTGGAAAAAGATTCCTTTGATTTTTTTCATTTTTACTCAAACTCTCCTGCTCTAACAAGACACAAGTACAAAACACTGTTGTATTCATATACTTTTTCTACATAGACTTTCTAAAACAGAAAGAGAAAATGGAAAAAAGAGAAAGAAACTTCTTCATCATATATTAAATAATGAGATGGTGTGTATAAGTAAACTTCTTCATAAGGAAAGAACGAAATAAGAAAAATAAAATAAAACGAATTTCTCAAAAAGTTAAAATTAGTTTTTATATTAATTAATTTGTAGAGGCTCGTGTATTTCTCAATTTTTTTCCTTAATTTTTGTAAGCTAATTTTAAAATATGAATTTAATTTAATTTTTATTTATTAGAAAAATGTATGAGAAAGTTTATCCAAGCATAGAAAACGACAGTGAACTATGAACGACAATTTTTTTTTTGTAAAATTATGGGTCTTGGGCTTATTAAATGGGCCGGACCTCTAAATTGGGCTGCCCTATATTTTATTATAGTATTAAAGTGGATGTCATTTTTTAAAGAAATGTCAAATTATTATTTTTCTAAAAAAATCTAATTAAAATTCTTAAAACATATTTCAATAAAACAAACACTACATTTTTAATTCTAAAAACTGTTGTTCACTCCTTTTTCAAATATAATCAGATAATGTTTTCAGTGAAAAGAGATTTTCATTGTTGCTTTATCACTACACATCAACCATGCAGGCTCCTATCTCTCCACTTGCAAAATTTGAACCGTTTTAATTCTGAAAATGGTGTGAAGGACATCTAAAAGAGTTTGTGTTATGTAGAAAACTAGATATTAAAATATTTTATATTTATTTATAAGTGAATGTAAATCTCATTTTATTTGTTAGTTTTATGAGGTTGAGTTATATTACAAGAAAATCATGAAATAAAAACCAATGTTTAGATACAAAAAATAATTAGTTGTTATAGTGACTAAATTAGATATCATTTTAGAGACTTAAAAAAATATTGATTTCTAAATTAGTTATGGTTTCTAATCAGCAACCAATGTTTTTGCTACCAAATTTAGAAACTAAATAATTTGTAGTTAAAATCTGGGTAGCTAATTAGATACCAATTTAGAAATCATTTAACAATAATAGAAACTAATTTAGAAACCATTTTCTTTTTTAGTTTCTACAAATGGTCTCTAATTTAGTTACTATAACAACTAATTATTTTTAGTCTCTAAAATTGGTTTCTATTTCATTATTTTCTTGTAGTGCTAGGTTTAAAGTTCACTTTTTAACATGGTATCATAACCATTTAAAATTTATTATAACGAGAGTTTGTTTGACCTATCGTGTCATCCGCTATCAGATTCCACCCATAACATTTATTTCCATGAGTGTGTTGGAGATAGTTCACCTGAAAATGGTGGGAGAAGCACCATTAATGTTCCCTGTAGCACAAAGATGAGAAATGAACAAGTAAACAAAAGTAGACACAACATTTATTAAAGGGTTCTAAGGAACAATGGCACAAGCTCTAGGACTAGACTTCAATTGTGTAGGACTTTGTCTAAATAGAAAAGTGATGGTAAAAGCATGCAACAGTGTTGTGCAGTTGAGTAGGCAATTAATGAAGAAGGAAGGAAAAGGTAAGAAGATAATATGTGACTGAAGGCATCCTTTTCTTTCCTTACAGTTTGCAAAGTTTGAAAACCAAGCAACCCTTCTTCCTTCTCATTCCATGCTTCAAATATTCTCTTTGAATTTTATTAAAAATACCAAACTTGTCTCATTCTAAAAAGCTCAAACTCTTTTTTCTCTTCAAACATTGATCCTTTTTGTTACATTTTTCTTGTGGAGACTTCTGAATGTGGCAAAATCAGCCCAATCATTCTTCTTACACTGATTCTTTCAAGGCTCTTGAAGATCATATACAACATGCTAATTCCTTGTAAGCTCCTCAAATTATATTTATGTGAACAGTGTATGCACGATATGTAAGGAAGTTTTTACTGCTATCCTATTACAAATAATAATATTTAGCAAGTTTATTAACATTTATAATAATTATTAAGATATTTTCATTGTTATGTAGTTACAAATCCATTAGTTTATTGATGGCTACAATAATTATCATGCAAGTCTTATCATCAATTATTTTTATTGGTTGAAATACAACAATCCATTAGTTTAGTTTATGTATAAGGTCGTTTATACACATCTTTCTCCATTGAGACTTTTTTAAGGGTAAAATTGTGATGGATTTCTGAGCTCCAAAGCGAACGATACATTAGATGTGTTGATTGATTCTAGTGATACTATTTCAATTGACTTGAGATCGGAACATTGATGTCGTTGGAAACAAAACACGTTCCAAAGACGAACCCCCATTCTCTTAGCACTCAACTAGGGGATTCTCCTTAAATCTCGACCGGAAGGTTTGTTCCGGTACGTCCAATAGTCTCACATTGTTTGAAAGTTAAGGTAAAGGACACACCTTCCTCTCTTAATCTACCCAGATGTCTTTTAAGGACAAAACCGTAAAGAAGTACCAAACTTTAATATGGGATGATTGACTCTATTTATATTATCTCAAGTTGGAATTAATGGCTACCGTAATTAAAATATGCAAGTAGTATCATCAATTATTTTCATTGGTTCATAATACAAAAAATGCATAAAAAATGTAAATGTTTATGACAGCTGAACTGAGCTCACACATGTTGTTGACATTTACAATTAATGCAGGGCATCGTCACTTCCTGGAGATTGTGATGGGAACTATTTTCAGATGAAATTATCATACAGCCCCTTTGCACCTCTTTTCTTGCACTTCATTCAATGGTTGGATCTTAGTTGTACTGATACTTTGCCTCTGTATTTGGGATTACTCCACATACTTATTTTCAATGTTAGTCACCATCATTCTGGTTAATTTCATCTCTATATGTTTCTCCCCTTGTTCAATTTTCTAAATTTTCACTCTTCTGTATACTTTCCCCACCCTTTTGTGGTGGAAATACAAATGAATCAGCTATGCTTTGTTTGTCTTAGTCCAGGTAAACGCTGATGGAACACTATCAATTTCCTCAAATCAAAGGAAAGCAACTACAAAGGAATTTTATGGTATGTTTAAATGTTATTGTTGAAGATCTCACATCAACTAGAGATGAGGACATTTCATTGTATATAAGTCAGATCAAACCTTACTTTATAAACTGGTTTTATGAGGTTGAGTTCAGCTTAAAGTCTACTTCTTAATATGGTATCAGAGTTATTTTCAAACCTATCCTAACAATTGTTTGTTGGGTTTATCAAGTCATCCGCTATCAGACCACCCATAATATGTTATCTCACGTACGAAAGTAGTGATGGTTGAATGCAAACCTCACATTATAAGTCAATTTTATAAGGTTGAATTAGGTCTAAAGTCCACTTATGTTACATATTTACATTTATCTGGTTTTCTTTGGTGCCTTTTTTCTCTTCAACTGAGTTAACTTTGATGATAATGACATGCTTTTGCAGCTGTTATATACCCTTCATTAAGGTTGATTCAAGGCGAGTTTAACAATGATCGAAGAAACAGTTATGCAGAAGTGAACAACAGAAAGAGGCTTGAAAAGGTTCTGAATGAAAATGTAAAGGGAGATGATGAATGTGGCATATGCATGGAAAACAACATGAAGATGGTTCTGCCTAATTGTGGACATTCCTTCTGCATTAGCTGCTTCCATAATTGGTACTGTCAAATGCCTCAACATTTGGTTAAATTCCTTTGCCAATTCTGATAATTTTTCTTTCATAAACATTTTTAAAAGATGAAAGAAACAAATCAAATTTTTTAATGAACTAAGATAACTATTTATAAAGAAATTTCTCCAAATAAACCCTTAATGTCAGGATATCCTAATATAACATCATCTTATGAATCTTTTATTAAGAAAAAAAGTTAGTTATTCATTCATGAAAGAACTCAGAAATTAATAAGCTATGAAACTTATCCCTGGATGTGGCAATGCAGAAACCATTTACTACTGATATATAAACATGCATTTAATATCTTAGAGAGTGTTCAATGAGATGATGTTGTGGTAGGATATACAAGTATGTGCTAATTTTATTAAATAGAAAGGGAACAGAATAGTAGTCTTCCAATCCTTTTATAAAAAAGATACCAAACAGACTTCTCTAAGAATCCTACAACAAATGCAAACCTATACAGATGTTTGGAACAAATGTCCGACCTCTTTAACCACGCAAATATCAACTATTTGTTACCATGTTAATACAAGTAATTAGCCATTGGACCAGCCTGAGAAAGTATGTGCTAATATTTAAGAAGTTTATTTCAAGTATAATTCAATCGTATAAAATCGATTTACAAGATAAGATTTGTACTTCATTATATATTATGAAATGTCCTTATCATATATTACGAAATGTATTTATCCAATCTTTATGTATTTATCTTTAGTTAATGTGAAATTTTCAATGATTACAAAATGTAACAGATGAAAAATTCAGGTATATGAGATCAGAGTCATGCCCATATTGCCGTGGAAGCATGAGCAGTATCACTCCAACAGATTTATGGGTGGTCATTGGCAACAGTGATCTTGTTGACAGGTTCACCTTTGCAAGAGACAATCTCAGACAGTTGTACCTTTTCATTCAAACTCTGCCTCCAATCTCACCGTAACATAATAATCGAAATAGACATTTTATTTTATTTATTTATTATTGAAAAAAATAAAAAATAAAAATGCTTTTGATGTGTTGTAAAAACCTTAATGTGATGCTTTATTATAATATTGAAACGGCAGAGAGCACAAAGTATGAAAGGCATCATAGATATTTTGATTTTTTTCACTTGTGAAAGCCTAAAGTGGTGGTTGAATGGCTTGGAAATTGACACGTTCTGGCTTTTTATACACAAATAATCAACGGCTAAATGATGGTGCAGTGAGTCATCATGAACAGTAACAGTACTTGTTTTCACAATATGAGATAAAGTAAAAAGAAATATGAGAGATGATGTGATGTCATGTTAGTGTTCTTCTTCTTTGTTCTCCAATATCTAATGCCTCTTTCAAAAAACACAATCGTGCTCAAAGATTACCATAACATCAATGCAACTCTCACTCTTCGACTCCTCGTCTCCGTAAACTCTGGATTAAGATTATATATGCAAAAGACACTCTGATGTTCAAGTAAAACTTCAGTACTCGACATTCAGTGTATTTAGTACTAGATAATAACACACATTACTCTTGGAATTTATATTTATTTATATAATTATCGTGGCCCTTTGTTAATGGGTCTAATTAAAAGGTTTAATATATTATTAAGAATGTATTACTTAATGCTTGATATTTGATCAGTTTCTTAAATCCCCTGTTTGGATATAATGGTTTCGGTCAGTTTTGACTGGATGTTGGGTTTCGAATTGGTCGTACGGTCCCAACCGATACAGTTTACAATGTAAAAAAAATATATTCAAGATGATTTTATCTAAATCGCTTATATTCTCTAATAATACATTACAAATTATTTGTTGTTTACTATTTAGTATTATTTATAATTTTTTATCAAATTTTAAAAAATAAAAAGGATACAAAGGGCCTCTATTACTTTATAAGCTTCTTGTGTTATTTCTTTTCATTTGGCAGTAGATTTTTTAGAATATAAAAATTATATTCTAAAGAATTGATTCCAAAATGAATGGGAAGTAACATACATGAATAAACAATCCAAACATAATAAAACATCGTCCTATTAAATAAAAACCTTAATAGAGCCTTAGATTTTTTGCACTTTTTTTGGCCCAGTTTCTTTTTATTAAAGAGAATAAAAATTTATTAATGAAGCCCAAGTGGCTATATTACTACGTTTTGGAAATAATAAAATGACTTCAATAAGCCCAAACTATGTTTACGCAATTTACACAACCAAAGGGTGTGATTCTGGCAAGTGGCCCAATCATTAGGCATAAGCATATTCTCCAAACACAACTCTCTCGTTGCATAAAAACAAGTAAAAATATAAAATATTTTTCTAAATCAAATATGTGCTTAATTATTATTATTCTTAGAAAAATATTTTAAAACTTAAGTTGAAGAAAAATAAAATAATATATATACACTAAATCATTAAATAAAAACCAATTTTAGAGATAAAAAATAATTAGTTGACTAAATTAGGTACTATTTTAGAGACTAACAAAATTATTGATTTCTAAATTAGTTTTTATTATTGAAAAATAGTTTCTAAATTGATATTTAATTAGCTACCAAATTTAGAATATAAACAATTGGTAGTTAAAATTTTGGTATGTAATTAGATACTAGTTTAGAAACTATTTATCAATAATATAAACTAATTTAAAAATTATTTTTTTTAATATTTAAAATAGTATCTAATTTAGTTAATATAGTAATTAATTATTTTTAGTCTCTAAATTTGGTGAAAGTAAGTTAAAAAAATGAGAAAAAATATAAAAGATAAAAGAAGAGAGGAGGGAAGTGAATATATTCCACCCCATCTGCTTGCATGAGTGAACAAAGACAATAAAACCAGTATTAATTAAAAACTAACATTTCACTTGATTATTTTTCTTAATATCAAATTATTTAGTATTTAAAACTTTTCAAGAAACTAAAACAAAAAAAAAACAAAAAAAGAAAAATCATCTCCCCATTTTATGTTAATTTAAGAAAAAAGTATTCTTTTGTCAACCCCATAAAATTATTCTTCATTATTTGTTTATTTATTTCTCAAATCAACACTAGCAATCAATATTTCTTGTTTATCTTCTTGTGGGTAAAGTGAATGCATGTGGAGTTTTGCCTCATGATTTTTTTTTGGTTGTACCCTTTTAGCTAATTGAATTCCACATGAGGTATAAAGTTAGAGATACATTTATAATCTAATTTTTTATATTTTAAAACTATAATATTATTATTTTAATATTTTTATATCATTTATATTTGTTATTATATATACTTGTATTTAAACTCATCACATTAAAAATTATATATAATTATTAGGCTTGTCAAAACATCATTTCTGAAAAACATATACCTTTAAAGTTGGATTTTTTTTAGCATTAAATTAATTAGTTTTTTTTATTAAAGTGTATTAATTTTAATTTAAGAACATGGTTTATTAATTATCTTTAAAAGTGTTTGTGTTTCACCACAAAATTTTGTTAAAAAATAAATATTATGAAAGAAAAGACTTCAAATACTTTTTGTAAATTGAGATGGCAAAGCAAAGATTAACACAGAGAAAAGCTTCCAACTTTAATGTGCACTTAATGAGTGTGAAATTAAAATTTGGTAAAATAATCCCTTTTGGTTACTTTTTCTGAAGGGTTATTATTTATTATGGGAGCGTGGAAGACACGCACCAATGGTGAGATGACAGAACCTGTATTTATTTTATTTTATTTTTAACCTGACACTGATGTTTTGTCCTTCTACCTTTGTGCTTTGTCTTTGTTCAATTCAGTTACTTTTTTGGCTCCATTCATATTTTATTGTTCACACGTTGGAAACCAACATCATTTATAACTTGCACATATAACTTTTTTTCAAAACTATTCCCTTTATTTTTATATATTTTCATTTTATTTTCTTAAAATTATTATTAGGGATGATAAGAGACTATGTCTTTGTGAAGTATAAGTATTGATGTTGAGTCTTACAAGATGAGGAGAGTTTCACTTGCACAAGATAAAAATATATAAGTAATAAATGTAATATATATTACAAATATATGAATTTATTATTACTATTATATATTTTTATTGTAACATGATTTATTTGATAGAATGAAATTATTTACTTTCATTTTTATAAAATGTTGTAGTGATGAATTATCTTTAAGCTATGTTCTTTCAATTTTTGTTTTTTATTCGATTTTATAATTTTTTAGTTTTAGTCTTTTTGTGAGGAATATCTTTAATAATATTTCGATATTCAAGTAAAATTTAAGGATAATAGTGTCATAGATTTTAGGATAGAGTTTTATTATCTTCTTTTCAAATGACTTTTTATTTATAGCTCTAGTTTTGAACCTTAGGGTGTTATGTACTAATGCGGTCTAACTAAATTCAATTTATCCATTAATCATAATTTTAATACGAGATGTGAAACGAAATGGCCAAAAAAATCGAATGTTTACGTGTTTGGCCTTCCTAATACAGAAAATAAATAAATAAGATAAAAAAAACTATTAAATCTATTTTCTATTGTATTTGGTTATTGTAGAACTTTAGAACTTGTATAGCATAAAAACACATGGGTAGTTGTCCATTTGAATAAGTTGGTGTTGTTTTGTATGTATGATTCTCTAAAGTATGGACCAATATGAATGTTAAGATTAATGTTAATGATGATTAATTAATATCTTGATGATTGATTGGAATTAAAATGAAATTGAGAATGTCCACAACACTTGCTCTTTCCTCCAACAACTTTCCCATCATGTCTCTCAATGCATTCCACGCGCCTTTCCACCAAAATTTTGTCACTCATCAGATCAATTTTCACAATGTCCATCTTCCTTTTTTTTTTTTTTTTTCTTTCATTTTCACAAATAAATTAAGATGCCATCTTCAGTGAATTCTTAGCTGGTTTTCATTTTTCTTTTTTTATATTTCTTGTCCCCTTACTTTTTCTCTTCACAAATTCCTCTGTTTTTCCAAAACAGCTGATTTTCATTCTTACTGAGATTAATACTAACAAAAAGCTTAAATCAATAGCAGGTATTAACCACTGTTGAACTCGGATTTTTTTAAACAGAATAATATTATATTGAAATACTCTGCATGAGAAATTTCATTAAGAATGACTTGTATGATTTCTCGTGATCCGATAATAGTCCAGTCGGTCTTACAAACTCTTGTTAAGATAGGTTTTAAATAATTATGATACTATGTTAAGAAGTAAACTTTAAATCTAATTCAACTTTATAAAATTGATATGTTTTTTCGGTAATCCAATAACGATCCAATAGATCCAACAAACTTTTGTTATGATAGACTTTAAATGAATATGATATTATATTAAGAAGTGAACTTTAAATCTAACCCAACCCATAACTTTATAAAAAATAAAATATGTTAATCTCTAATCATATGATAATCTTTGATACTCTGATAGGATAAATACTACAGATATCAGCAATTGAAATCAAAGATAATCAATTGAGAACAAACAAAGAAGTGATACTCCAAGCCCAGAGAAACAATATTTAAAATATTTTTTCAGCAAAAAAGAAACTTGAGTTAAAACAAATAACAGTAATGATGAGAGTACTTAATAGCTTTTGATGCAGGAAACAGAACAAAACAGAGAACAGAGAGGTTCCAGAAGTATAGTATAAAGTATAAAGTAGAAACACTGTTTGTTTTCCCTAGGTTATGTTCTATCAGTGGTATAATAGTACAAACCTTTTTGCATTTTCACAGCCACAACCTTCACTCACTCACTCACTCACTTTCTCTAGATGCACCAACACAACAATCCAACCCAACCCAGTTCACTTTTCAGTCTCAAAAACATTTCTTTTTTGAATTTTCAATATCCAAATTTGTTAAAGCCACCCAACGTGTCCCTTATCTTTCGGCATTAATCTTAAAAAACTGGTTCCACTGTTCCTAGTTCCTTCCCATAATAATAATAACACTAACTTTTGTTGTTTAACAAGTAGCACTGAAGTTGCAGCTAGGTTGGTAGGACCAACCAAACAAACAAACCCAAAGGGATATATACTAACGTACGCCACAGGGACCGTTAGCTGTGCGGCGCCAATATTCGTTGGTGCTCTCTCTCTCTCTTTTTCTCTGTCTTTTTTTTCTCTCCTTTGATATTTTTTAACTCTTCTTAACTTGTCATAACCCAACAACACAAGCACAACCCTTTTTGAACTCACCAACACAACCACTGATCCTACTCTTTGTCTCTCCCAAAAATGGATAATGGGTGTTTCTCTTCCCCTCGACGTGATTTCCCTGCTGGCTTAAGAGTTCTTGTTGTGGATGATGATCCTACGTGGCTCAAGATCCTTGAGAAGATGCTCAAGAAGTGCAATTATGAAGGTTGGTTTTGTTTAGTCATGAGTGGTTGGTTCCTTTTGCTTTTTGCTTACTGCCACTTTTGTTATGTGCTAAGTTACCACTATTAGTTAATTCTATGCACTAAAGATCTATAAGATTTATGTAAAGTTTCCTGGTTTTGATTTAGTTTCTTTTTTAAGCTTTAGTGTGTGGTGGTTTATGGTTGTCATGGATCAGTTTCTAAGGAATGTGCTCGCTTTTTTATGGCAAAAAAATTGAAACAGAATTTCTTCTGTTAAGCATGTAAACTGATGATGACAGTTAAATAGTTTGTCAGTGTTGATTACTCATGTTTTTGCATTTGTTTTTTAAAATTTTGGGTTGATTTTGGCTTTTACTTGGTGAACTGATCTCTCAACTGTTTAAAGGATGGTCCTTTTCATTTTCCGAGAAGCAAAAACTTGAACTGCAGAAAAGTTCAGATTGTGAAGTTATTATTTGAGGGTACTTTGTTGCCATGTCTGTTTACATTAAAACATCTAGAGAGGGGCATAAAGAAGTTCTCTGGTCGAATTTGATTCTTCCTAATCTAAATTTATGGTCTTCTGGCATTGTTTATTCATGGTATCTTAGGAGCTATAATATGCCATGTTGGTCATGCCACACTCTCTCATCCATTGATAACATGCACTAAAGTCAAAATATTGATGAGAAGTTGGTAGGTGCACGAGCAGTAGCATGTTGGAATAGTTTGTTAAAAAATATATCAGGTAACTGAGTTAAATCTGAATAAACTAAACTGAACATGTTCTGTGACGTTTTTATATGTGAGACATTTGTTTATCGCTAAAACTCACTTGGATTGAGCATTTGTCCTCGGTAGGTTTCCAAAAATTGTTGTCAGAAATGTAAGGTGGAGAATTTAGTCCTTATATAGTTAAATATGAGGCAAATAAAAACACCAATGGGTGCAAAACCCGAATTAGTGAGATTATGATTGCAATAAGAACATAATATATGATAGTGAAAATGTCATAGATAGTAGCAAGAGCTTATGTCTAACAGGTTGTGGTTTTCTCATCATGCAACAGTGATCATTAAGTTAGGTAATTTGAGAAATATTTCTATAACAAGAGACTTTCAAAGCTTTTTTGTTATATCACCATCTATACTGCCCACAAATCCCCTATTTGTGCTTCTCTTTCTTTTTCTTTTCTTTTTTTTATTATAAAAACTTTCATGTTAGGCATCATTGTACAACTTGACATCTTAGTTAGGTTGAAATCTCAAACAACAACAATCATCTGCCATTACATGCAAAAAGTATTATTAAAAAAAAGGGGACAAAAATATTGAAGGACTAGACCAAAACTCATGTTAACAAAAACGATACATAGGTAGATTATATCTATTCATAAAGAATTCTAAAAACTTTTTCTTCTGCCTTTCTGTTCATATAAGTAGCAAATTTTGGAAAGTAAACACACATTCTTATTCTGATTCTCTTCCTTCATTTGATTCAGTGACTACATGTTGTTTGGCAAGGCATGCTCTAAACTTGCTTCGTGAAAGGAAGGATGGATATGATATAGTGATCAGCGATGTAAACATGCCTGACATGGATGGTTTTAAACTCCTGGAGCATGTTGGGCTTGAGATGGATCTTCCTGTGATTAGTCAGTTCTCTATCAATAATATATTCAAGTTTTTCGTTATATGATATCATTGTAATCCTTTGATCACATTGATTGAAACTCCACGCTCTGACAAGTCACACTTTACAATGCTGTTCAGTGATGTCTGTGGATGGGGAAACAAGCAGGGTCATGAAAGGTGTTCAACATGGAGCATGTGATTATCTCCTTAAGCCTATAAGGATGAAAGAACTGCGAAATATATGGCAGCATGTCTATAGAAAAAGGATACACGAGGCTAAAGAATTTGAAAGCTTTGAGAGTTTTGAGAGCATTCACTTAATGACAAATGGATCAGAGCTATCAGATGAGGGGAACTTGTTTGCTGTAGAAGATGTGACCTCAACAAAGAAAAGAAAAGATGCAGATAACAAACACGATGACAAAGAATGTATGGATCCATCATCTACCAAGAAAGCTAGAGTAGTCTGGTCTGTAGATCTTCATCAGAAGTTTGTTAAAGCTGTGAATCAGATTGGATTTGATAGTAAGTTTCTTTCAAGGTTCTGTATAAAAGTGTTGCTTGGAATGTCACTGTGACTTCTATAAATCTTGTTGATATGCATAACCTCGCATATCCTTGATGAATTGAAGTGTGACTGCCAGTTATAATCTTTTGTTCATGTAGTCATCTTATATCTTTCATACAAAAATTATTTATAACAAATAATTTCTGTTTGGCAGAAGTTGGGCCCAAGAAAATACTAGATCTGATGAATGTTCCTTGGCTGACCAGAGAGAATGTTGCTAGCCACTTGCAGGTGATGCTGTAATTTCACTTCTTCAGTTATAGCATCTTTCGTTCAGATGAGAATTTTAACTATGCTTGATTACATCTCATGTCTTCTTTTTGGTAGAGTTAGAATCATAACAAAACTTCACTTTGATACAATAGAGTGTAAGTAATTACCTCCAAACGTAGGTCCTGTACAAATGTTTCTTAGAACATTACAGCTTGGATGCAGATTCTCTCGTAAATTCAATAGAGCAAAACACATAATATAGAAAAAATATGTGTTTATGTAATGTTCCATGAGTTTGGAGTTTGAAACTCGGGTTCCTCATGAAAAAATTTCTTGTGCAGAAATACCGGCTTTATTTGATTAGGATTCAGAAAGAAAACGATCGAAGATCTTCCTCCAGCGGAATGAAGCATTCAGATTTTCCTTCCAAAGATCTGGGAGGTTTTGGATTTCAAAACCCAGTAAACAAGCAACAAAATGATGTTTCAATCGACAGCTACAATTATTCGGATGGATCATTACAGCTGCAGGACGTGGAAAATAAAAGTCATGAAGGCGATAAGGGAACTGTTTCACAGTTCACCATAGCAAAAAAAGGAAGGCCTTTGAGAGAGAGTTCAAGGGTTGGCCTTCAGCAACCTTTTGATTGCTCCATGCCAACACAGTACTCTTGGACTGAAGTTCCACACACGCAACTCAAAGAAGAACACAAGTCACTTGTGCATTTAGAAGATAGCTTCAATCAGATGCCATTACAGGGTAAGCAGCATCCCATCCAAGTTGATCAATCACAATCAGTTGCTTCAATCAGTTCAGTTCCATCTATAACGGAGGAAGGGGTTGCTGCTTGTATAGAAGCAAAACCTTTGTTTTCAGATTTCAAGAATGATCAATCCAGTTCTGTGAATTCAATAGGGAATGCAGTTGACACCTTTCCAATTCAACCCGGAAGTCTTGTTATGAATGCTCAATCTTTAGCCAGTTCAACTACAAATTCAGGATTGAAAGCACATGGATATAACAATCTCAGTTGCATTTCTGATCTGGAAATTTACCAAAGAAACCTTCTTTTGGGAGCTTCTGCACCTTTGGATGAGGACTTGCATTTCCATTGGCTACAAGGTGAATGTTATAACATGAACTTTGGTCTGCACAATATAGGAATGCCAGAATATTATGATCCAGGACTTATTGCAGAAGCTCCGAGTCACCTATATGATTCATCCGATTACTCGGTTATGGATCAAGGTCTATTCATAGCATGATGAACTGCTTTGCCTTTCCTGAATCTTCAACAAAAATCAAAATTCAAGCATGAAAGGACAATTTAATGTTTCTTGTAGCCAACTACATCTTTATTGAAGAATTTCAACCTCAACGGTTGGGGTATTCTTTTTCCGATCATAGAGGATTTGGATATATTGCAGTATGTAAAAAAACGAGTGCTGACAAGTATTGAGGTTACTAATAAGCTTGCTTCCATCTTATTTTATCCTTGCTTAAGGTAAAATAGATAAATTTCAACCTGCATTATTTGACAAATGTCTCTGAACACATTATTATTGAATGAATGAATTTGATGGACTCAAATTATTTAGTAAGTCTGGAATAAAACTTAACAACAATAACGTAATCAAAAGAATGTGGATAGAAGATGTCAACATTTTTTTAAAAGAAATGTGTGAAACAGGAGTAGTTTAATTGCATACTGTAGTGTAAAATGTAAATAACAGATTGCCTCTTGTGTACTTTCTTGTTTCTAATGATGTACGTTTTATATGTTAATCATACGCTTGTACTGGCTGAAAATTAAAGTGATTGGTTGGAAGAATGGTTTTAAAACCAATCAAAGAGCAGAATATGTTGGACAGAGAAGCTTAAAGTGACTTCTCAACAGTAACAAGGGTACTAAATGTTCTAAGCCATTGTTCTGTAAAAATTGAACAAGTCTTTCCTTTTTAGTTGGAAGTACTACCTTTTCGTCTATGGGGGCAAAAAATGAATCTTTTATGTACGGGGACAACAATTCCTCAAACACGCGTTCACAGAAAAATATTTTCATGTCCTCAAAATTTAATATTTGAATGGTTTGTAACAAAGTGACGAATCACAGTTATATGAGAGTAAAGGTAATACATGTCGTATTTACCTTAATGTAAAGCCTAAACCTATTTTTTTACAAACTTGGTTATCTCCTATGTCAAAATTTAATGTATCCTAGATATAACTAACAAAAGAGAGAGAAAAAAAACTACAAAATCTTCCATCGGGACATGATCTCTCCTAATTATCCTCTTACAATTAAACTATGATCACTGTTTAACAATATGAACACGAGACTATCAGAATACAAGTGGTTTCAGTTTGACTGACAGGTTTTTCTTCAAGTCACAAGCTCGGTCAGGTACTCCTTTTGTTGTTAATGCTGAATATTTGGTGAAGCATTTTCTCCTGTGGTACTCGATAATGAATTTAATGGTCTTGTAGTTCGGTTAATTTTTTCAGTCGTACGTTTGGAATTATTTGTGCTGCTGATACGGGACTTCCATGAATTTCCTAAGCTTTTGTCCTGGACTGTGCTAGAACTAGAATGTGCTTTCCTCATAAGTTTTGGTGACCGGGGCAGTGTAAGTGAGGTCTGAAAAGGAATAAGCAAATAAAGTTATTGTATATTACAAGTTGAACAAATCACCCAGAATAAAAAAATTGCAAGTACTATATTATAGATCACAAGTTGAAAGCATCTCCAGGTAGGAAAGAATGAACCGACAGAGATTGATGGTTGACAGATTTTGTGGGATGGTCATAAAGAATTTGCAAGATGAACAGAACTGATTGACAAGCAACATCCTTTACAATATAAATCAAAAAGCCACAAACAAGGACTCATGGCTAAGCCACTAAAAAAGGCATCCAGATGGATCGACAAAAGGGCATTTATGGCTGTTGTCATCTAGCATTTAGTCAATGGTTATTTTCAACATCAGAAGTAATGAGCAAGTATACCTTTCTAATCTGATTGCTTGGTGAATGTGATCCCCCAAGCTTGTCCTCATTTAGTTTGGATATAGAACCATTGCTCTGCCCCAGCTTCTTGTGATCAAGCTCTGTTTTACCCTGCATCAACGTCAAATTAAAGATGTTGAATAACCTTTTTATTGAGTAATAAAGAACAGCTGAAAACGATTTAAGAAGCCACGTCTGGAGTCTTGAATAACTCTCCTTTATTCCTAAATCGAAGTGCCACTCAGGGCAATCAGCAGAAAAGAAAAAGGAACATAGATTTATGCATTTACTGCTTATATATCAGATCAAATTCGGTGATTCCAGCTTTATGACATTTTTCCAACAGTTATTATTGGCTCTACGGGCCACCAATAGTTTTTGCTTATAAACAAGGTAAATCATGTGCAACGGTAGAATCATTATTATAAAATTATTCACCTTGAGAGTCCTTTGCAACTTCACTTTCTCTTCTTCCTTGGATTTAGTTTCATCCATCCTCTGCAAGAACTGAAATAAGAAAATGGGAAAGCCAGTAAGACCTACAGCTCATCCATAAATTTCACAACTAATGTGGGACAAGGAAAAGAACTTGCCTCTCTGCGTTTAACAGCTCTTTCTTCACTTCTGAATTTAAAAGGTAAAGATATGGTAGCTGATTGGAAATTGCTTTTCTTGGTGCTTGAAGATTTCGGGCAGCTGTTCGCACATTTATGCAATAACACAAAAAAAAGCCGCATAAATGAGACCACATATTTAAGCATGTTTGAACGTATGATTTTGAATTTCAAATACTGAAAGAAAACTTCTTAGAAAAGTTGTAGCTCCTATTCGGAGCAGAAAAAAGTGGTTCATTTTACATAGCAACCTACATTAGAAAAGCATTAACAACTAGTTAAAATGTTCTTACCCAAAGGAAATGGAGGAGGAAGGCTGTGCATTCACTGTAACATCTCCAGATACAGACTTGTTAAGTAATCTTTCAGTCCTGACACAGACAAACCTGATCATGTTAATGAAAATTTCTAATGATGCACACAACTGAAGCCATAGCTCACAAGGAAGATATTTGAGCATACATAACCTAAAAAGAGAAGGCACAGAAGACAAAATACCTTCTCTGGGAAGGGAGATTTGCAGAACCTTGATCTAGCAAACCACGAGATACCTAAAGAAGGGAAAAAAATCTTTAGCAACAAAAGTACCATTTCAAATGACACGTATTTACACAGAAAACACTGATGCAAATGTAGGTACGAACAAAAGGTGGGGATAGGTTAATACCTCAGTCGAAGCCCCCAATACCACTGGATTATTTTTGGGCAAATTAGAATGAACTTTTTTAATTCTGTTCTTCCCAAACACTGAAGCTGATTTACTTGTTTCAGCTGCACCAGAAGGCAGATTGATTGACATGTGGAGCGACCTTGTGGTTGGTCTCTTTGCCACTGAGTTTCCAACAGACTTCATAATCTTTGAGACAAAGTTTGTTCCATTTCTGGGTTTAGTAGCTGCAGTAGCTGTGTTGCTTGGCATACCAGCACCTGATGGGAGATTGATTGACATTTTGAGTAATGGTGCATCTATTCGTTTCTTCTCAACCAAGCCTCCAACTGACTTCTTATTCGTTGAAAAATTGTTTACACCATTTCTGGACTGAGTAGATGCAGCAGCTCTTTTGCGTGTTTCACCAGTACCAGATGGAAGATTGATTGACATGTGGAGTGACTGCGCAGTTAGTTTATTCTTCTCAACAAAGTCTCCAACAGACTTCTTGCCTTTCGGACCTCTGTTTATTCCACTTCTGGATGGCACAGTAGCAGCAGCATTCTTTTCATCATGACGAGAACAATTGGAAGACACAGTTTTGGTAGATAATATTGGAGAAGAATTTGCTTCTCTTTCTGCGAAGGGCAAAGCCAAAACTTCGGGACCAGCAGCGCTCTGCAGCATCAGTATGATAAATGTGAACAGACAACACAGTTAGAAATTTACTCATCAGAAGAAACAAAAGGAATAAAATGCAAACACAGAAGGAAAGGATAAATTTACATGATCAAGCATCTTCTCTTCTACAGGGCCAGTATTCGTATTGTCTTCAACATGATCAAACTGGTTCGAATCATCAATGGACGTGAAACTTCCCAAATTAATATTTGTATGAACGTGAGGATGTGGCACATCCACTACTCCTTCTACATTAGAAATGTCTAAATCACTTTGTCCAGCATCACATTTTCGTTGGTCTCTATCAGCACATTCACCAACTTGGAAATTAACAGTTTCTTCATCCGGCTGTTCATTGGCGGCCACAACGTTTTGCACATTTGAACTCGTCTCAGAGGATGAATCACCATAGTTTCTTTGCTGAGCTTCCAACTCAGAAGTTCCATTAGCCTGATGATTTGCATTTGCTTCTTGAACCAATGCAGCTGCTCTCTCCGCAGCCTTCCTCTTGTAATGAGCCTCAAAGTAGGCTTTCTTCGCGGCCACAGAACCCGGCTTGGAATATCTCTCAGCTTCTTCAACATAGCGATTTTGAGTGAATGTTGACCATTTCTCCCAATCCAAGTTTTCATTCATAAACCTCCCAAAGGAGATAGATTCTCCAAGCGAACGAACAGGGTTACCCTAGAATAAAAAAAACAAAACAATAAACACCAACATACATATCACAAATCACCAGACTCAACACATCACAGGAAACTGCAAAATTGTAATTGCATCCACAACAGAACAACAACATTGGTGAATTTACCATTGACATCGAAACCCATGGATGGTTCCTTTCCTCGACAAAAACAACGTGAGACTGAATGATAGAAATTTTCAGAACTTTGGCAAAGGAAGAAGCCATAAACGGATAATTGAAATTAATTTTTCTGTTTTGAAAATGCGATAAGTTCCTGAGCTCAGTGTATGGTGCAATTATACAAACGCTTTAACAACACAGTTAAGTTGCAGCAGAAAACGCAATCTAAAATCCAAAATCGAAACAACAATGCAGTTACAGACACTCCAACCTCTCAACAACGAAAACCAAAACCAAACATAGCACACCACCATTTATCAGGAACTAACCAAACAACAACAACATCAAAAACAACCAAAAAAAAAACAAAACAGAAACGTGCGAAAGTTCATTTCACGAAACAAAAACTCACCTCGTAACGAGTGTCTGCGGGACTGGAGAAGGATCGAACGAGACACGCCGATGGTTCACCCATGACGCAAAACAAAAACCTCACTCAACAACAAAAAAAAAAAACTACGCCTCTTTTTTTTGCTATCTCTGTAACCACATTCAGAGAGAGTGAAAATCCGAAGTGTGTCGCTTCAGAAATTAATGTGAATCAGAGATTAAACGGTCCAATAAATATAATTTCTGAATTGCATTTCGAGAAAAAAACAATTAAAAAAAAAAAAAAAAAATTCCTTTTTCTTTGAGTAACGTTGAGGTTTGGACACGACGTCGTTGAAACTTGCTGATTCTTCTGCCCTAATATAAACAATAAAATTTCTTTAATTAAATAAAATATTATATTCATAATAAAATAATAATTTGATAATTTGGTTTCAATTTTATTTTAGGGTGGGCCCCACTCCTAATTTGCCCCAATATTTTGCATCACATCATTATTTTGTTCTAATCTTCTTTTTCCCTAACGTCTAGTTTTCTTAATTTTTATTTTATTGTTCAGTTTTGCCCGTTACATTTTCTTATCTTCTTTGATTAACATTCCAAATATAATTATTATTATTATTATTATTCCAAATATTATTATTGTTATTATTATTACTGAATTGAATATTTAAGAGTGTGTTAAAGAAGAATCTAACAGTTATTTCTCCCAGTTTTTCACATATTGAAAATCCAAGTATAATTTCTTTTTCAGCTCAGTTTTTTGGTAATATACGTTTGTTTTAAATATTATTTTGATTTTTTTAAAATTCATAAAAACCCAGATTCGTTAAACAAAATGGATTTAATTTCTATAAAATATTTAAAAAATATAGTATTAATATTTCTTGCTTGAAGAAAACTTCAATTGTATGAGTTTGATAAGTGTGGTTGTAGAAAAATTATATTATGAAATAAATTGTAAAATAATCCTTTGAAAATTAAAAGTCAAACAACTTTTTATACATAATAGTTTGAAATTAAATTAAAAAGGTAAAAAAATAAGAAGTGGGACAAATCTAACGGACATTTCTGCAATTATTATTGTTCCATCTATGCCAACCCAACAACATGTTATAAAGTTTTAAAGATAATGGTAACTAATTATTTCTATTTCTAGTTGGAATATTTAATGTCTTTTATTTACAAAATTTTAATGTCGTTATTATTTAGTGTGATTTTATTATTTTTAAATAAAAAATATCTATTGATTTCTTATTTCTTATTTCTATTCTTTTAACAATCACTAACATATTCTAACTTTAATGTCATTATTATATATAAAAAATATTATCTTCTAAGAAATTATCAACAAAGTTGTTTTACAATAATAATCATGAGCATTTTACTTCACAAATAATATTATTGTATTATTTAGCACATCATATTATCTGATATGTATTTCTTTTTCTCTGTTTCTTTCCCTAATGTTAGAAAATAATATGAAGATGTCAATTCTTTATTTGTTAATAAAATGATGTGTTTGTTATGTACATTTTTTTCTTTTATGTTCAAATACCTTTTTGAGAATAAATTCAAATTATGGACATTTTCAATCCTTTTATATTGAGATATAATAATGAATTAAGTGAAAATCATAATTATTTACACTATATTATTTTAGATTTTGTATCTGTTTATGGTATACTTGTTATAAAAATATATGTTTTTTTTATTTTTTAAGTGTTAATGTATTTCTATAGTTACTTATTGTTACAGGTTTAGGAAAAAAATAACTATAAAATTAAATTTCAAATTTAGGCTAAGTACAACACTGGGTATATTTACATTATATCAATGCATGAATTTAAATATAATGTATATAATTGTAATCTATTAATGTATATATTTCTCTCTTTCCATTAAAGATGAAAGTAAGTAAGTAAATACTTGTATGATTTATTAAAAAATTAAAGTTTAAGGAAATATACAACTCTTTTCATATTTAGGAGTTTGGAAAAATTAAAACAATTTTAATCATTTGAAGAGTCAAGAAAATGAAAAGTAAAAAAGATATTGCAAAGATAATAAAAGGAAATAGATAAATTAACAAATGAAAATATATTGATTATTATGTTTCTAATGTAGAAAAAAAATATCACATAATAATTTTTGGTGAATAACAATTTGTAATATAACATTTTATGAAATATATTAGGATAGAGAGGAGTTTGAATAAATCATGTAAACTTTAAAATCATGTCAATATTGGATCATGATAAGATGTAATGAGTCACATGAAAAAAAAAAAACAAATATTTATATTCTTACTAGAATGAGTTGAAATCGTTCAATATGCTTGAATTGTGTGAAGGAACTTATTTTTTTTTAATAGAGTTATCGAGTTTTATGATTAAAAATCGAGTGATGATTTAGCAAAAGATTTTTTCGACGCTCAAATCAATAAGAGCTTTAAAATAAAAAAGTAAAAGTGAGTAAGTTATTGATTAATTGAATTATATTTCATGATATTTGATAACCGACTATTAGTAATTGATTTGGTTATCAAATATCAAAAGTCGAGTTTCTCGATAACCTAGATTAGTTGCTTTTCCACACCAGCTCTAGCTCTATAAATGGTAATTATAGATGGTTTAAATCCATGATTGTGAGTTAATTAATATAAACCAATCTTTCACTTTGTGTCTTTCAGTACTGGATAGTACACGATGTATCACTTTTATGCACTTGAAGAAACTTCAAATGCTTAACATCCTTTGATGTAAAATTAAGGAAAAATTTAGTAATTAAGGTTTTAATAACTGTGACTCTCATGAGGAAATGTTCGTTCCGTTTCTATTTATACGTGAAAAAAGTTGGTCATATCCTAGCCCTCGAATATGGCGTTTGTTCTATTATGCCTAATAGTCTCACATCACTTAGAAGCAAAAGTGTAGGACAATTTAAATACATCTTTCTCTTTTAACTCTTCAATTCTCCTTTTAAGTATTAAAATATGATGAAGTTCTAGTTCTAAATCACTTTTGATTATAATTAGTCTATCTCAATAGATTTGAGATTCAAACACTTTATTTATTAATATTTTCTAATTAACATAACAAAAAAAAATATTCATTCCAAATTAAATGAAGCTCTAAAATTAGAAATGTAGATTACAGGTTGGAGTCGCTGTTAACACAATAACAACTAATATTTTTTCTGATTATAAAACTGAACATTAAAATTTGGTCATATAATTGTTTACTTTAAAACAGAATGAAGTTTATTAATCTAGTAGATTTAAGATAATAGAACAGGATCATATCTGCCATGAATAAAGTGAATGAAAAATGAAAAATTAGAGTGGTCAAAAGGATCAAGAATAAGACAAAAACCCAACTTACACTTATTAACCATGAAGTATTTAACTACCTAAACTAGAGTTTAAGTTGCACAAGACTTTGTTATAGATAGGTAGTTTTTGTGAAAGGTATATATATATATATATATATATATATATATATATATATATATATATATATATATATATATAATAATTGTGTTAATATATGATCATTAATTAAGAAATCAGCTTAATTTAGTCTTCTTATACTTTTTATGTGTTACCTTAGTCATTCTCTGATTTAAATAATGAATCTTATAAGACAATGAATTAAGTAAAAATAAAAATTGTCTCAATCTAGCTTAAAACATACAATTTTTTGAAGGTGTGTTATAGGAAATCATTTGATGAAAAAGAATAAAACTTATCTTGGTAAGTAGTTCAAATAATTGTATCACCATATAGTTATTTTTCAAATTACAAGGGATGCATGTCCTATAAATAGTTAGGAAATGTTACAAGTAAAGTCATTCAAATTGCAACAACACTCCTTACCTTAATTTTAGGTGTCCAATCATATTAGTGTAAACTTATTTATCTTGGTTCACCAATCACAACATATGTAACATAAAAATTGATACAAACACATATAATATACGAACACAAGCATAAACACAAAAATAAATTTCTAAAATATAAGACATGGAAACTCATAAAAACACAAATCTATATATCATATAATTATAAATTATATAAATTGACAATAAAAATTTATGTGCATAAATATTTTTCAGTTTTTTTAATAAAAATATGTTTTTTATAATTTGATCCTTATTTCACGAATAAGTATTTTATAAGTGTTATACACATATCGGTATCATATACATGTATCCGACACGACATCCATTTAAGTGACATGTTCAAATCTAACATCATAACAAAAAGTTAATATTTTAGTTAATATTTTTTTCAAATTTTGGCATACTTTAACACAAAAGCTAGTTCAAGGATCAAAATTACTCTATATTTTAGACTATTTTGTTCCCATTCAATGAAAGACCCTTAAAAGAGAAATGAACTAAAAAGTGTAGTGAATACTAACTTTCTTAAAAATAGATATCTACATAGTTAACTAAGGAAAAGCTATGCATCAAACAAGCAAAAGAAGAACACAAAAAGAAGATGAATCATTGAACTTTGATATCTAGAATGTTGGAGTAACTAGTAGCCTTGGGAATGGCTATGTAGAGCACACCATCCTTAACCTCAGCCTTAATATTCTCAAACTTCACATTATCTGGCAAAGCAATTCTACTGCTATATCTGCCATAACTCTTTGCAGACCATTCCTCTTCCTCTTCTTGCTGCTTCTGTTGCATCATCTCATTCTTCTTTGGTGCCTTTTCTGCTTTGACCACTAGCATCTTCTCCTCCACCCAAACTTTCACATCCTCTTTGTTCATACCAGGCATGTCAAACCTCATCTTGTATTCACTCTCTCCCTCTTTCACTTCCCATGGTGCCCTTCCCTTTCTCCTATACCCTCCCACACCCTCACTTGGCAAGGGTGATGAAGGCCACTCAAGTGTGCTAAAGGCAAAAGGGTCCTCCACCATCCTCTCCATTGTCTCCATCATCTCTTGCATTGTCCTTGCTGTAGGAAACCGATCCCACAACCCTGCTTTTATGCAGTTTCACATGTTAATTGATTGAATACATGCACATCAAAATTAGTGCTATCTAAAGAAAACAAAAAAAATGGTAATTTAGTTTGCACTTATGTAGCAAAGACAGTTAGATTAGATACTACATGGATACGAACACGATACATATAATCTTTAAAATATGTAACATTGATACACGAATCTATATTATTATCAATTTTTTATAATAGAAAAATGTTTTTCATAACTGGTTCAAAAAATTTATTCTTTATTCTTGTAATAAGAAAATTTAAACAATAAATTTAAATTTTTAAAAAACTAATGTATTTTTTTTAAACTGTGTTAAAATCGTGTTAAAATTATAAAAAAAATTGATAAATATTGTTTGAATTAGACACTTCACCGATACATTACATGTGTCCAACACAAACATACCATTTAACAGAGACATACCATCATACCATTTAAGAGACGTGTTTGAATCTCGCAGACACACTATTTAAGAGACGTATCTAAATTTTATAGACACATCATTTAAAAGACACTCTTAGGTTTAGACTGAAGTAATAATAATTTAACTCACAAACCCAAAAAAGCATAAAAAAAATGTTTGAAGGAAATTCGACTTAACATATAATCATCACAGATACCATGTATTGATTTTCTAATCAAAAATTGAGAAAAAATTGGGAGTAGTAAGAATAGGGATTGAGATAGATTACCTATGGGTGCAGTAGGGGCAAGTTTGTTTTTGGGGAGAGGATGGTGGTGGTGCTTGTTGGGTTTTGGGAAGTGCTCAAGCTTTTCTCTTGCATCCCCCATCACCATCACCTTCACTCCCTTCATCTGCCTTCCTCTCCACTGCTCAAGATACCGAGATGTTGGAAGGTTAAGAGCCACATTAGAGGACAAAGCGTGTGCCATTTCTCAACACTGTTGTGTCTTTTGAGACAGAACAGAAGAGAACTTAAGGTTGTTAACGTAAGTTATTTTGATGAAGTGGTGTGTGTATGTGGAGAAGGTAGGGCTTTTTGAAATATATAGAACAGAAATTTGGACAAGGAGGTGTAGAGAGTTCTGGAAAACACCACATCATGGGTGGGGTCGTGAGAAATGAGTACTCAATTCGAGTATTCTTTTGTTTTCCAGAATTTTCCAGAACCAGACATATATAGTTGAGACTCAGAGACACGTAGTCTTTTAAATGGTTTGTGTGTTGTATAGACATATCAATACGATATTTGTGTGTTGGTGAAGTGTTCAATTTAAAAAATATATGTTAAAATTCTGATAAATCTAGCATAGTTCTTCTAATACAATTTAAAAAAAAAAAGAAATATATTAATTTTATTATATAAATTTTTAATATGATTATATAAATAAAAAACAAATCTTTTTAAACCAATTATAAAAAAATATTTATAGATCTACATTTCCTGTTTTTTACATTTTAAAAATTATACGTATCTCATCTTTCACAGACAGATCCTCCGAAGATTCCAAATTGATGGATAAGCTTTTTCACCACATTTTGTGGTAAATGAGAGCCCTTGATGTTGCATATCCATGTCAATCGCGGATTTATATGTGTCTGGTTACATTCAAATCAAGATAGCTCCTCAAAGTCACTGTCTTAGCTGAAATTGACAAATATGAATACAAATATTCAGTGAGAAAATTAATGAGACTTATATATATATATATATATATATATATATATATATATATATATATATATATAGTGGTGGTTATTTAAAGTGAAATTAAGAAATTCGTCGGATTATTAATATACAAAAACATATGATAAAAAAATATAGATTTTTAAATTTTTCTTATAGTTTTAGATTCTCTCATTTTCAAGATATTAAAACTTATGTATTATTTAAATTAATTTCTGTATAAAATAATCATTACAAAACTAGATGCTTATCTGAAAAACTGAATTTAATTTTTTTTTTCTAATTTTTGTTCTGATTAAGTGTTTATGGACAAGTTTACAGGAAACAGAAATGCATGAGTGGCACATAAGATTCAACCATAATGGTGATAATGATTTTCCACAAATGAGGTGCTTGAATTTGAAGTTCTTTTCATGTAATAAGATTCACATATTTTAAACCACAAACTGCAAGAGCCGGTGCACTGAATAAAACTTCTCTGCTTTTTCTGCTATAAATTTCATCTACCTATCTCAATCACATCTACAAGGATTCATTTTTTAGCATATTCCTTTTTAAGATTCAGAAGCTTTATTTCACATTAAATTAATCCATATTATAATTATTAACGAAATACATGTATTTCTATGTATTCACTTTTTAAATATGTATAATTTTATTATTTGTGTGGATAATTAATTTAAAAAAATGCAGTTTATATATATATATAATTTTTTATATTAAAATAAAAGTTATTTAGTTAATTATTTATATTATTGAAAATAGACAATTATTTTTTATTAAAAAATAAAATTATTCAATTAAAATAATATCAAATGGATATCTTTACATAATCGTATAACTAAATAAACCTCAGTATTCGTTCTTAAATGAAATGTTCTTAGAATTTGTTTTTTCACTATATTACTAAATTTACCTTTAATTATTAAGTTTTTTCTTTTTTATTACCATTACTTCATATTAATTTAAAGTAATTTTTAAAACTGCAATCTTAATATACCATTTTTAATGAATACATTATGGATGCTATATTTCAATTTAAATAACTTATAATTTATTTTAATAAAATTTTCCTTAATTTTGTTTTATACTTTATTAATTTTATACAATTTTTCATGTGATAGAACATGCTATTTAATATGATTTTTTTTTAAAAAAAAAATCCTTAGTTTAAAATCTTAACTCATTATTTAGCAAAAAAAAAGCGGCTGCATAAAATACACGATTTCACCACACGATTTCACCATTCTTTTAACTTGCGAAGAAGGCAAATTAAGCTTATGTAAATTACTCTTTTTTAAAATTTAATGATTAAAACATTTCATAATATATAAGTGAATATAAATTTTACGTTATAAATCGATTTTATGATGTTAAATTAGGCTTAATGTCCACTTCTTAATATAGTATCAGAGTTATTTCGAGTATATCCTTCAACCGCTGGACTTATCTCGGCCAATTATCGAATCACCTATAATATATAATTACATCCCCGAGTTGACACTGCAATCTGAGTAATTTAATGAATTTCTGTCATGCATAGATATTAAAACCCGTAATTTGTACAACAGTTCCAGGAATCTCTCGAACTGATAAGGGTACCATCACATGCTCATCCTACATGTTATCTATTCCAATGCATCATGGATTATAACATACACGAGTGATCAATCGCAAAGGTTGTATTCACTCTGCAGAACATAAAATAATTTTGATGGTTACAGATCCCAGAACAAAACCTTGAGTTGCATTGTTGTGCACAGAAGCTTCCTCTCCAGCCAATCCACAAACAGAATTGAGCATTCTGAGTTCAAAGGGTCACAGGCTCCTCATAAATATTCAAGCAAATCTTTTCCAGCTATAGTTTCATCCTTTAACCCTGCCATCGTCAAGAAAATAATCTAAACCATCAGAAATTTGCGAAACCTACCATGTCCATGTTAGCTGAATAATATTCAGAGAAATTCATAGGATCAGATAAACTCCATTAAATGTTAACATGAAGTGGAGGTCAATGTAGAAGAAAATAAGAAAATATGATGAAATTCCCACATAATACAAGTTCAGAGTTTTTCTTCAGGCAATAAGATGTAAAACTCACTTGGTTTTTTCTGTTGTGTCTTCCTCTGACTCCTCCGTTGTAGTAGTGCCCAATGATGTTATCTTTCCAAAAGATTCCTTTGCATCACCAAAAAAGTCTTTCACTTTATCGAGCACTGTTTTTAGCTTATCTTGTGTGGGGAGCTTCAATTTGGCAATGCAAACATAACAATATATTAGTGGGAAAATCTCACAAATATTCCTTTTTAATGCTGGGATAGAAAGTATACATTTTATGATATGGACTATTGTCGAGCTTCAAAAATTTAAAAAGTTCAATGATTAAGAAAATGATATTTTCCTGCAAGATAAAAAATAAAATTTGTGTAAACTACCAGACTTTCTTTTATTACACATCTCTAACACCGTGAGGTTTAAAGTTCTGTATGAAACTTCAAAAATATCATGATGACAACAACGGAGAACATGTCAAGAATGTTACCTCAATAACATCACTGGTAGAAAGTGCAGCTCTTATATTGGTATTCTCCTGCAAATTCACCATACAGAAAAATTCAAAGAAAATGTGGGAATTCTAACTACCGTAATGCATAAAATTTCAATGTCGAAAAAAGTGAAATTGGAGTTGAAACATTTATTGAGTTATGGCATTGAAGAAAGTATAAGAGCATTACAACAAGTTTGTAGCCGTATCTGAAATCAGTAGCTGTACGCAATACACGGTATTGTTTGAATGCAGATTTCTGTACTTCCTTCTCATCCTTTGAATTGAAGAAAAACAGTAAGCAGTAGAAACAGGACAATGAGAAAATTAAGAAAGCACACACAGTCCAGTATAGTAATTAGCAATTACCCAAGATCTCACAAATGAGAACTTATTTTGACATATGAAAGTAGCTTATTATGACCGTACTATGAACACTTTTTAATTCATTTCAACGAGTTTTACACTGAAATTTAACAAAATCAACTTTGTTTTAGCTAATTTTAGCATTAGTAAGCTTCAGGATCATGCTTATCAGCCCATGAATGACAAATCCTTGTTGAAAAAAATACCCAAACGTGGCTATAAAGTACTCAACAAACATCAATTGTTTAAGAACACACCCCACCCAACACTCAATTTTTCCAATCTCCCATAGACAACCCAAGCATCATGAGGCAGAACATATTCCTGATACATTGACAACCCAACTTTTTATATACTACAACTTCCAATACTATTATTTTAATATTTTTCTTTTAATTACAAAATTATCTTTCATTATATATATATTTATTTCTAAATCCATCAATCAAAAGTTTTATACTCTAAAGTTGTCAAACTATCATTTTCCTATTCCAATACAAACATTGTTCATGTTGTTATGAAAATTTGATTTCTTCAAGGTGGGCATTTGGTCTAGTGGTATGATTCTCGCTTAGGGTGCGAGAGGTCCCGAGTTCAATTCTCGGAATGCCCCTTTTCCCCTTTTTTCTTTCATCTTCACAACAACACTTTTTCACATGCATAAACAAGTTTAGAAAATGTGGAGAAAAAAAAACTTACTTTGTAGATAACAGCGGCGAGATTTCTATCAAGGGTGTCTTTGTAGATGTACTTGCCGAGAAAATTATCCTTAGCTGCAACCATGATTTTAGCAGTGGTGCCACCTGATACAATGCTAAGAGGGTACCAAAGGTATACCTGCAATGCAACGAAGGGTAAAAATGGAATAAGAAACTTAACAAGCAATTTAATTAACACTAATTGCTAATTAAGGAATACCTGCAATGCAATGAAGGGTAATAAAGGAATAAGAAACTTAACATGCAATTTAATTAACACTAATTGCTAATTAAGGAGTGATTACATTGGCCATGCGAATGAAGATGACGAATTTGGGATTGCCATCGTCTTCAATTTTGGGGAGAGGAGGAGGAGCAGAACGCTGAAACTGACGAGACATCATTCCCTTTTTGCCCTTGGCTTCAACCACAAACACGTGACGCGGCGGAGCCTTCAAACTCCGGTGCTGCCTCCGGTGAGAAACCAGAGAGTGCCTCACCGAAACGTCGTCGTTGTGGAGGAAGCGTGAATTCGTGGGAGGAAGACGAAGGAGAGCGTTCAGAGACATTCCCACTTCCATTGATGCAGAGAAAGTGAACCAGTGAGTGAGTTTTACTTATCTACTCATTTTTCTTTTAATTTTTTATTTTTCAATTAATAATTGCGAGGAACAGAGGCCATACACGTGGCGGATGGAGAGGCGCACACCATCTAATATAACAAAAAATGTTAAAAAATTATCCTCCTTAAATATTATTCTTCTTTCTTGTTGGATGATAAATAACTCATCCATTATTTAATTTTATAAAAAATAGTATTTCATTTTTTTTCTTTTATATATCATACTTACGAGTCACGTCCCATAAAAGATATGTCTGGACACCACCATTCATATGATACGTATTGGTGAAGTGTTTAATTTAAAAAATATTTGTTGGATCTCTGACAATTTTAGCACCGTTTGAACATAATTTAAAAAAAAAAATATATTAATTTTTTAAAAATTTAAACTTATTATATAAATTTGTATTGTGATTATAAAAATAAGAACAAATTTTTTTAACCAGCCATGAAAATATTTTTCAGTTAAAAAAACTAAAATATATTTGTGCACATAAATCTTTATATTATCAATTTATATAATTCATAATTATATAATATATATATTTGTGTCTTAGTGTTTTATATTTTAAAAATTATGCGTATCGAAATGTTTGTGTCGCACCACCAGTGTCCGTCAGTATTATATAATATAGTACTTTTGAAACGTTTATTTCGACATATCTTTTATTATTATCTTAAAAATATATTGATGATTGAATCTACAAGAATATTCTTAATTTTATAAACAAGATTTCATTTAACTTTGATTGTTTAAATTTTTTATTACTTTGAAATTTTCAAAACTGTACTTATTGCCATTTGGTAATAATTTAATATATATCTCGTCATGCCATATGATAATAATTATTTCAACTAATTTAATATCCTTTTCTTACGATAATTTTTTTTATAAAGTAAACGATATGAATTTTTATCCATAAACATGTATGGATATTTTGAACATTTAATTATTTTATCTCTATGTCCTAATATTATAAAATAGAGATAAGTAACAATAATAAACGAATTATATAAGTCCCTTTTTTAATTATATAATAAATGTTTGGAAAAAAAAATACCAACTAAAAATATTTTTATTTAAATAATCCCACTATATTTGTTTTAACAATCGTTTCTCTAGCTAATTTAGAGAGATAACTTGAGTACACTACATTTCAGAAAAAAAACAAAAAACATTTATTGTGAGATGTAAATTCAACTTGGTTTAAAGAGAATAAAATATTCAAATTTATTTGGAATAACATCTTTAAGTCAAACATCAATTTAGAGTGTTTAATGTAAGAGAAGTGTATATTTAAATTATCATTAGTCTTCGCTTCTCAGTAATATAAGACCATTAAACATATCAAAACATTATTAATTAATTTCAAATTCTACACACGTGTTTAATTTTTTCAATCCCTACGTTAATGTCCTTTAACTGTTAATTACACTGATAACCTTTAAACAATAAATTAACCTCCCTTAATTTTTGAAAAAAAAATTAATAGATTGTTAATTAATTGAAATTGTACAGACAAACATTTTGATGAATTTACATATTATAAGTTTCCAAAAAAAATGGAGATTGAACCTCTCTCTGTCTTCTTGAAATAAGATAAAATGTAAGGATTGTTTGAGGTTGAAGACTTTTCATGTCCTGAATTAGTAGTTGGCAAATCATTAATTTCTCATAAAAATTTAAATGTAGAAAGAAAAAAAATGAACATTCTTGAAGGGATTGTCCATTGGGGAAATGTTATCCAAGACGTGGGAACAGCACACAACAGAATTGCCCCACAGGAAAAGTCCAGCATGCAATTCAAATTCAACCCATACATTGGATTGTGGACCAAAACAGGTCAAATGGAGACAAATTCAACGTTAGAAAAGAGCTTCTTGTTTCTAAGTTTTCCTTAATATATATTGTTTTGTATCGTCAATATAGTCTCATATCGTTCAGAAATCGAGGTCAATATCGTTTAGTCTCATATCGTTCAGAAATCGAGGTCAATATCGTTTAGTCTCATATCGTTCAGAAATCAAGGTCAATATCGTTTAGGAATCAAAGTGAAAGACGGTTTATATATTGTTTTCTTCTCTAATCTTCTGAAACACCTTTTAAGGACAAAACTGTGACACAATACTGACCTCCAAAGTGAATAATACCTCGAATGCGATGATTGACCTTATCTCTCGAACTTGAGGTTGGTCGGAATATATATATGTATATGTATACTGATAATAAAGATTTTGATGTTGGCTTGCATGAGATATTTGCTACTAATGATAGCCTTCTATAAGAAGTGAATAAGAAAGTATTCAAGAAATTGCCCCTCTTGGCCAACCCATCACATGCAAAAAAAATTACTATAAAAATCTTTTTTTGAAAAAATGAAGCTATTGGAGCAGAATACACATATTCCAGTTCTATCTAACCTGCAGAGGGGCGAGTTGGTGCTTTGTTACCAATAAGCACTGCCTCCCCACTTGCAGCTTTCTTCATGGCAAGCTCCTCCAACCGTTTCCACGTGGCTTCACGCCCTGCTTTCACTTCACTTTCCTTTGACTCGTCTTCCTCAAACTTTTGCAAACATTCTTTGGAGAGATCAGCGTCGACATCATTAAAAATCTTCCGGACATTTAAGGTCAAACTATGGACGGCTTGGTTCCAATGACTTCTAGCATTTCTCTCCAATGCAGGGAAGATGATGGGTAGGATCACTTTTCTGTTTTGCTTGATTAGGTTCACGATATGATCATTGTTCCACAAGAACAGAGCTCTTTCTGCCACCTGAGAAGAAAAGAGACAAGATACATGTTTGTGGATCTTCAAGGGAAAATATAATATTGCAACTACAAAGCAACCCTACTAATTCAGGGAAAGACAAAAGGACAAGACTTAAGTGAAAAATGAAATTCATGGTTTTGGAAAAGTCGTGCCTCAACGGAAACCTCACAAATGCATCTAAAATGTGGTGTGAAAAGTTTGGGGCAAAAGGAATTGATCTTGGTTGGGTTTGGACTTGGCCAAGTTTGGTGATTTTGGTGGGTGTGCCTTAGTGGTGTGAGTGGTGAAAAATGAAAGTCGTGATTTTGGAAAAGTGCATGCACGGAAACCTCACAAATGCATCCAAAATGAGGTGGGAAAAGTTTGGGGACAAAAGGAATTGATCTTGGTTGGAGTGATTTATGTAGTGTGGTATTGTTTATTTCTTCAATTAAAAGTGGATTTTCGCATGCATAGAAAAGGTCAGTGTTAAAAAAGGTGTATTCACAGGGTCAAACTCTAATTTTGATTTGAGATCATCACCATAAAACAACCAAGTTTTGTCCTAGGACATCATGGCAAATAAAACTTAACAGATCATTGTTCAGTTTTGTTAGACTCCATTTTGTACTTTCACATGTCCTAATATATATCATTCAATGCATGCATAATAATCATTTATGAACATCACATGAGAAATTGAAACATCATGCAGCGCAATTATCCAGTGTAGACTCTTGCAAATTGCAGCAGAGAATGTAAGAGCAGTTCAAAAATACACTCCTAACAACAATATCAACACCTGACTTATTTTTCTAGCTTTGGTCAGTCACATGACCCGGTTAATGTAACAAAAAATTCATAGAATCCATTCATAAAAATATTCTGAGAAAGCTATAGAGCGTCTCCTATTCAGGCAAACACTTGTACAATGAAATGAGCATGATCTAACATTTTTAAACATGCTTTCTTGTCATTTGCAAGATCAAGGGAGAGGATATCCTTATTATGTGGAGCTTTTGGTCTACGGAAAGGGCTTTGGATGCCCTTTCACTTGAACATAATGGAAGTCAAATTGTATCCAAGTTATCTGAGAAATTGGCCAAAGACTTAGTTAATCCAGTCAAAGAATGACATATAATCTCCAAAATGTCAACTTACTGGATGACAGCTATCATTACCATACTGTTAAGCAAAATGAGATCTTTGACTATCTTTGTAACCACTTAAAATTATCTAAAGTGAGACTGCTGAGGATAGTTCTTACAACAATCACACAGTAAGACTTATGTAATAAGAATTATTTTACCTTGGTTACAGCCCACAGCGTAATAATTACAGCATATTACAAGAGTCTAAATTTGATAAAGGAAAGTCAAATTGGATAGAAACCATTACACTGGATTTTAACTTAAATTTTCAAAGTTATTGCAGGGAATTAATAATAACTCACAAGCATCATACTATAATCTTTGACATTGACTTTGAGATCCAACGTCGACTAGAGATAAAGGTAATTTGTAGTATATACCTTACAAACTGATATTTTAAGGTTGAGTTAGATTTAAAGTCTACTGATTACATTTATCACATCACATGATATGGTAGATTGCTTGATGAAGATTATGGTCTCTTTCAACTCTTCAGATAATATCATCAACAATCAAAATTAAGCTATAAAGTAAGTGGTAGATAATCTGCATGTACAATGCAAGCAGTCCACCGAATTATTTATAGTCACAAATAGATTTTCTAAGTGTGAAATTATAAAAAAAAAATCTGTCCTCATTCGAGTCAATTAGGCATATGCCCATAATTAATGGGCAGCCAGCAAAAGTTTAAAAGGATGAAAAAGAAAGAGGTTGACACATCACACAGATGATATAATCAATCCCTTCTTCAGAGGGAAAGAACAGCCTTGTATATTCATTTACTACAGAGAATATAAACCTTAGAGAACCAGTTAGACATAAAAATATAGAAACCAATTCTTGATCCTACATTCAACACCTCATCCTTTCAAGATAATTTAGCTACTCAACGCTGTGTTCAATCAACTAGTTAAGAGTTCAATCCTTGCTACCCCAAGTTCACTTAATTAAAATTATTTTCAACACAAGGTTTTACATACGCTTCTTCCATGCTTAACTTTTATGTAAGAGGGAATATGAGAAATTTTAAAGCTATTCTCAGGCCTTCTCCAAACATATAGAAAGAGGGAAGGATATCAGAGATGGAAGGTACAAAACAAATACATAAATCTGCAGGCATGATCAAAACCTTATCAGGTAGGATTCATCAGAGTAGAACATGATTCTATGACTTACTCAAAACAGTGATTTACTAAAGCTGACTGTGCTTCCATATGATTTATGTCTATGTGATAATTCGACATGTAATGTAACAACTTCTGGATTATATTTTTACATCCTAGAATATGGTTTCTTACCAGTAAATTGATAAGAACCGTGGGAGAACACACCATAAGTCTTGCATCTTGCAGTTAAATCCTAAATCCTAAATTCCCACAAAGCTCTACAATCCCAGCACCCACACGAGCTAGCAATGCACTGGCTCTTTGACTAGTCTTGGGCAAACACTACAACGCTAGTGTCACCACTGGCGTTGCACATTTTGTGCTAATAGACATGGTAGAAAACTCTTAAACCAATTGATAAGAATCTTGGGAGAGCTAAACCATAAAAGTTAGCCATTACGGTTAGGCCCGATAATTCCCACACTAGAATCTCATACTTGCAATGGGGAACTACGATTATTTACTTCTAAAGCCCAAGTCATTAGAGGGCATAGATATGAATGAATTCCATCACTCCGTGCAGTGTTTAAGAAAATGGTCCATGATCATGGTTTTGGCTGCAACATCAAGGTTTTTTAAGTGAGCACAACCCCAATCGTGGCCATATTGGCTGCAATTTCCCACAATATCAAGAAATGGGACAAAATTGTGACCACAATTGCAATTTGAAATCTTGATTCCGTGTTTTAAGAAGGCATAACGAAACAAAAGGATTGAGTTTCTTATTTTGATAAGTGTGTTACGTTTCAAGTTCAAAACTGCAAAACAAAATATGCATTAAGCTATCAAAAACAGCTTCTCAACAAGAGAAAGTGAACTGAAGTATAACTTTCTTTCAGTAATCGGTAAAGGAAGTTGCCAGAGAGAATTAATACCTGAAAATGAGGACTATTCAAACAACGGGCAATTCGACGAAACAACGGCATCATACAACGCTGAAATTCTGGGGGTTGAGTTGCTTCCAACACTTCTTCTAACTCACCCAGGAACATAACTTCCTTTGAACTATTTGTTATGGGCCAGTACTTCAATAGCCCCCTGATAATTGTATCAGCAAGTTTGCAGTCTTTCTCCACAAACTGAGTAATGCAATAAGACAACTGTTGATGATACATCGCCAAGCACTTTGGCTTGTGCAGAGGAATCAGTATGCGAACAAGAAACAGTTTATGTTCTTCCTTCAATGGCAGTGCAAAACCATTGATGATGCTCCCAAGAATCTCCAAGAACTCAGCAATACCATTATGCTTCTCAGTCTCAAAAATAAAATTAAAGAACACATTGTTGATGGCCTTCCTGATGAAAGGGCGATGCGCCATGAATTTGCCATAGATTCGGTGCAGAGTCATCTTCAAGTACTCCCTCTCCCTCGGATCCTCCGAGTCAAACAAATCCAGCAGCTTCAAAACGAAGGACTGATCAATGTATCTCTTGGCCAACTTCGCATCCAGCTCAGGTGAGGCCACAAACCGCAGAAAAAGCTCATACACAATCTGCAAATGAGGCCAAGCAGGATCCATGGAAGGCTCCTCCTCCTCCACATCAACACCATCAACGATCTTGTTCTCCCGTGGCTGAGGACTAAGTGTTCTGAATATGTTTGCAGACACCATTTTCACAACCTCCTGCATCACATTCTCCGCGAACTTAGCATTCGCAGAAGTCACATAATCCACGAGTTCCACCAAGGTCTGTCTCTTAATCTCCTTCTCCTTGAGGTGTTTGGCGGGGTCAGTGAAGTCAAACACCACACAACACATTCTAAGCTTCTTCACAAACAAAGTTGGCTTCTCAGAAGAAGGAACATCTCTGAATATAGGCAATGCCTCGTAGGAACCCAAATTCCCGTTGTTGGGGTTGCTGTGAACATTGTTCTCATTCACAACCTTCGGTAATAGAACTCTGTTACCATGATTCTGTGAAGAATTCCCCGGTTTGGTGCCACCTGGGGAAACACTAACAGAATCGCTGTTCTTCGAAGAAGTGGTAACACCATGGTGGCCTTTTCCACTTCCACCGTGTTCGGAACCTTTCGATGACTTTCGAGGGAGTTTACTGAATATCTTATTGAACATAATTCATCAAACAAACACGGAACAATCCTTACCCTTTTTCTTCTGACCTGAAAACAAAATCAAAATCAAAAACAAAACACAAAGAGATGCCTAAACTTCGTAAACTCCACAATCTGAACAAGAAACACGCAATTGGAACGAGTAGCGACCAGATACAAATGTTGTCGTTTGTGCACTTGTCCGAAAATTGATACGATGATGCGTTGGCGATAGCAGCGAAAGATGAAAGAAAGAAGAAACCCTTTGACTTATCTGGGTAAGAGAAGAAAACCCAGTTTGGTGATTCTACCCATAGTGATGATGGAGCCTACAAAATTAGATTTTGACGCGAAAAGCTTCGACCCTTTGGGATCAGAAACAGTGATGAAGGGAAACAGAGATCAGGGTCGATGATCAGAAACAGAGAGTTTGAGAATTCTTCAGAATTCAAAATATCGGAGACACAAAAGAGCAAGAGCGAGACGAAGAATGTTCCGCAGATTTCCCTTTTTCGTTTATTTTCATGTTTTTTTTTTTTTGAGAATGTATATATTTATTCGCTTTCAGTTAAAAAATAAATAAACCAGAATTTCAACTTCTGACCATTTGTGCTCTGCAGATAATATAAAATTTAAATAAATTAAATAATTCTGAAATGAAGAAAAAGTCGAATGAAGCACATGCAGGGCAACCATATACCTACTATGGGTTTGGATTCTAATTTTAATTTAAATTATTATTTGTTTTAAAGATCGATATTTTATTACAATTTTATTTTTGAAAGATTTTTGGAAGGAAAAATAGTATATAAATTATCTCTCAAGTAATGTAAGATTATATTAATAGTATAGAAAAAAAAATTATAGAATTTATTTACTTGGACCAACTTCAATCAAATTATCAGTTAGGTATTCAGATTTTCTTTTTGTTAAGATAAATTATAAAAGTTTTTTTTTTATGTATAATAAAAAAAAATGTTGTTTCACCATTTAAAAACTGAGTTTTGAATCTAAATTAGATTTTTACTGAGCAAAAGCTACATCAAAATTAAATAATGATAATAGTAACATAATAATAAATATCGATAGTGATGGTTAAGAATGAAAAATAAATACACAAATTTTAGTTGTGATTATTGTTAGAAATAGTCAAATAAATCTCAATTTTTGCTACGAAATAACTCATCAAGAACACAATTAAATTCTAACATGGGAAATGCCATTACATTTATAATATTTATTAACATTGTCAAATCGAACATTTTCGATATTAATAAATTTATTGATTTTATAGGAATCGCTTTAAAATATTTTAATTCCCAGCACCGAAAGTGATTTTATTATAATTTAAATATTGACTTTAACTTTTAAATTTTAATTTTTCAATTGATATACTAAAAAAGGCTCATTATAATTATTCTACTATACTTAAGTGTAATTCTCTCATGAAAGATCGTGTTATTTTCAGAAAAATACATTTTAACTTTTAATATAGTACATGTCTATATTTTTTAATATGCTGTTTATAGTTTTTATATATTTTAGATGATTAATCAATTTTTTATTTGAAATAGTAAAATGTTTGTATTTGCTTAATATTTATTTGCAGGATATATTAGCAATACAAAAAATATTTTGACAGTAGAAGTAAAGAAATTATTAAAATATAATATTAATATTAATTACTTAATTAAAATGAACTCATAAAGGAACAGCTTTCATATTTAATTACGATAACTACTTTAAATATTCTCCAAAAGTTTTACAATAATGTTATAAATTTTGTCCTATTTAAAAAAAAAAATAAGACAAATTGGTGGTGATTTTCCTTTAAACTACGACAATCACAACAAATTCGTATTCTACAAAAATTAATAGAAAAAATCACAAAGAAATTAATTTCAGCGGACAAAATCGACGATATTGTAAAATTTGGAGCGTCAATATAAGTCAAAATTATAATTAGAATAAATTGACAATATAAATATTGCAACATATTAATATTTTAAAAATATAATAGTTATTTTAAATAACATATTTATAACATTTTGTAATCAGATTATAATATAGAAAGTTAACTTATTAAATGAACAACTTATTTGAGAAGATAAAAAAAATACCTGTAATAGTTTATATATAAAAAAAAAACATTGATATTATATACAAATACATAATAGTTCATCAATATTTTAAAAATTAATAATCACTTCTTCGTTAATAACTCAAATTTACTTTTTTTACCTTTTTCATAACATAAAATCTAAATATATTTTGATAAGTTGATATAATATTGTTAGGGTCAACCACCATATTCGATTTATTATCTGTTTTGAAAGTCGGTATTTCCTCACGATTTTTTCCTTAAAAGACGTTTCGATAGTAGTATTGTCCACTTTGGAAGTTAGTGTTATGACACGATTTTATCTCTAAAATACGTCTCGACAAGGGTATTGTCCACCTAAGAAGTCAGTGTTCCGTCACGGTTTTATCCTTAAAAGATGCATCGGCATGTTAATCACCACATCTAAGGTTTTATCCGTTTTAAAAGTCAGTGTTTCGTCACGGTTTTATCATTAAAAGACGTATTGACAGGTTAATCACCACGTTTAAAGTATTGTCCACTTTGGAAGTCAGTATTCCCTCACAATTTTATCTCTAAAATGCACTTCGACATGGAGAAGAAAAATTCTTAATTAATTTTTTTTGTATGGATATGATTATTATTTTGATAGAGTAAGATAGTAAGTAGAAAAATGATTATGGTGATGGTAAAATAAAAGTTAGGTGGAACTTTAAAGGCATTAATTAAGAAATTAAGAGTGAAAAAATCTTGAAAGAGTTGAGTGGCTGGAAAAGCTTTAACAATAGATTATTTGATATTAATAATATGAAATGTTCCGAAAAGACATTACACGAAGCAAACACGGTTTTGCTGTCTTCGTGGTGGTGGTTGTTTGTTGACCTACGATTTTTCTGTTTTTAATTTAATTATCATAATCATAAATTTTCATATTCCAATTAATTTCACAACTCAAAAAGTCAATTTTGTAGAATCAATGATGAATGTGTGTTTCATTTTGGACTAATTTTCATTTCAAGTCTGCTGCAATCCACAACTTGTCAAATCAACCCACACGCACCGTATAGTAATCAACTTTTATTATAATAATAATTAAAAAAAAAGTTTACAACAAAATTTACAATTACGAGAAAAAAATATTCACAACATTCAATAATTCCACTTTATTCCTTTCAATTTTTTAAAAATAAAATCACAATAAAGTTATAAATTTAAAGTAGAATGTGTTAACTATTTTTAACATTGTCTTGATGAATTTTACCTCAAAACATTGATATTAGAAAATATAAAAGTGATTTTAAAAACGAATATTTATTTTTTTAATTATAAAACTTTGAATTTCACGACAGATAATACTTCATATGATAATTAATTTTAAGAATATCAACTAAACAGATTTGAGGTTAAAAATTAAAAAAGTTTAAAATCTAAAAAGCAACCTAAATTATAATTATAATTTTTTAATTGAATTTCTAATGTGTAATTTTGACTCTTTTTTTTATATTTAGTTCTTATATTTACAAAATATAATACAATTTTAGCTTAGTAATTAATTGTGCGTTTGTTTTATTTTGAACTAGTTAAACCCTATATTTAATACATTTGGTTAAAGTACCGTAAAAATAATTTTAATTCAAGTGTATATATATTTGAAGATTTAGTCAAAAAAATTCCTAAACATAAAAACTAAAATGGCTGAAATAAATTAGTTAACTAAAATCGTAGAACAACAATTAAAAAAATCAAGATTGACCTAATACATTATGTAATAAAATTATAGACATAATTTTTTTAAAATGAAGCTAAGATTTACACTTTTTATATACTTTGTGTTTTTTTTATATATATTAAAACTCGCATTTACATTACTAAAATTCACTTCTCAACTATATTAATACTTCAAATAAAAATAATTTGACCGCTTCAAATAAAAACAATCATAAATATATTAAAAAAAATACAAAAAATTAAATAAAAACTCATATATTAATAAACACATACATAAATAATTAATATATATTATTAAAAAACTATAAAAAAATACTAAATGAACACTTATTATATTAATAAAAATATTTTCTATGAATAAAGTTTAACTGCATTCACGAAAAATAAGTTCACTCTAATCTTAAAGTCTTCTCCATAAATGATCATAAATTATTAGTAATCATTCATTACTTTTAGTTACTATTATTGTATAAATTGTTTCACCGGATTTGACGTATTACTATAATTAAAGATCAAAATTATTTTCATGTTATATTTTAGCAGAATTTTAGGAATTTTTAAATTTTATAAAACTGAGAAAATGTTTTTTATTTACTCTTACATTTAACCTAACCAATTTTCCATCTTTACACAATGGAATAAAAATTATATTCATATCCTTTTATATTATATTAAATGATGTACACACTCCTCTAAATTAAAATTAATATTTGTCTCTTTTAATTTGTAGTAAAATGATAATTATGCATTTTTAAATTTTTTTAAAGACATTCATTCCGTTTTAAATAAAATAACATTAATCTTGTATATGTCTAATATAAAGTGATATTCACTTTCGTTATTGAAAAATAAAATATTGATTAATTTACGTAAAATATATAAAGATTAAAAATTAAGTTTCAAAATTTTTGAAATGTATTTTTATATTAATAAAAATAGAATGATTTTATTATCGAAAATTTACATCCGTCTCTACTATAGTTTTTTAAAAATAATATTCATATTTTTATCTAACTTTAAAATAAACATTTCCATATTATATTATGTTAATGGAATGTTGAGTTACTTGTGACAACTTTTAATTTGGTGAGAAAAATATGATTTGATGACACTATGATACACGTTGGGATAGAAAAAATTGGAAAACTTAGGGATTTTTATTTGAAAAAATTGAAAAACATGAACCCATTTTTTATTTATTTCTTATTATTGAATAATTTTGTAAATATTTATAAACAGCTTATAAATGTAAAATAATTTTCTATCATTAACAATATATCCATCACAAAATATAATACTTTTTTTATTAGCAAATATTAATGGTTCGTATATTAATTTTATTATTAGAAAAAATGAAACTTAACCCAAAATTATATTTTCAAAAGAATAAGTAAAAACTTGAATTCCACAGAATATGTTTATTTCCCTCTAATATAAACATAAAAAATGAGTAAACTTAAAAAATCATGATTTTGCTTTGAAGTTTGAATAGAAAAATGGGAAGAATCTTAGGAAGTTCAGAATACATTACTAGAAAACGATGAACTACTCGTTAAAATATATTCTTACCAACCAAAAGCGCGTTCAAACACGACGTGAGGGTTAGGTTTAAGTGTGCCCCAAATAACCAATAAAATCCTTCCAATTTTAAAAATATCAATTCCAAATTTTATTTTTACTCTCTCAAAATTCAAATAATAATTTATTTGAATTTTGGATGATTCCAGAATAAGGTTTTCTTAAGAAAAGGTGTTTCTATAATAAAGATTTCATAAGTAAAGTGTGTTTTCGGAATAAGAAATTTAGAAGGGAAAAAATCATTTTAAAATATTTTTTTCAGAATAATTTTTTTAATTTCTAAAATGATAAATTCAAAATTCATAAAATGTTTCAGAAAGTAGTTTAGAAGTCATTTTTAAAAGGGATAAAATGATTTTTTTTTTCAAGAATGATGGAGTGCAGGAAACCATTTGTTGGGGTGCAGGGAAAACACCCGAAAGTAAACAAGTGGAGTCCAAATCCTAATTTCTGACCTTGGGAATTTCATTCTGCAGCCTAATGTTTTTAAACATGCAAGAATTTTTTTTTATGTATTTCCAAATAAAAGAATACATATACATTCCAGAAATATATTTTAATCCATAATATATTAATATATTTTAGAATTTATATCTCAAAATGTATATTAATAAATCTCGAAATGCATAATCTATAATACATATTTCTGAAAGATAAAATTGAAAATTCAATTTTTATGAGGTGCAGAATCAATATATGCTGGTGCAAAATGCAACTCCCCTTACATTACCTTTCTCCGGGTAGCCCACAAAAGTGGCACCTTCTCTTTCTGACTGTTTCTTCCTATACTTTCATACCTACTTGCGCCTCATATTCAAAAGTGTTTTTTAGAGTTATAAAATCTATAAGTCTTTTTTGAATTTGAGTTAAGCCTATGAATGATGTAATTTGGATATATTCTAAATTACATAATAAAAAAATTAATCTCATATCAAAAAAAATTTCAGATTATATAATCCAAAATATTAAAGAAGGATATTTTTAAAACACAAAAACTTATGGAAGAGACATAGAAGATATGAAGGTGCAGAAGAAGCAGTCTCTCTTTCTTGACCTGGCCCATTAAACAGTGTTGGGCCCATTCCATATGAAGAACCCAAAACCCTTACTACTCATATTGAAACCCATCCACAGGTAGTTGTACCGAAGACATACTAGAATATTAAGTATAAAATAATATTTTTAAGAATAATAATATTTTAAATATTTTAAATTATGTAAACTAAAAGTTTTTTATAATTAGCTTCTGGATTATGTAATTTATCTATAAGCCTTTTGTGATTAACTTCCAGAAATGAGATTAGCTTCCAGATTTTATAATCTGGAAGTTTTTTTTTTCCAAATGTTTTGATTATTGAGATTATCTTCCAAATTATGTAATCCAAAAGTCTTTTTTCAAATGCATGCTTAGCTTCAAGATTACATAATCCATAGGCTTATCTCAAATTTAAAAAAGACTTCCAAATTTCATAAATCTAAAGAATAATCATACATAATCTTCCGGATTATGTATGGGAATAACACAAAAAGAATAAAAATGTACTTTCATATTTAGTATGGGAGTGACACAAGAAAGTATGGAAGTGCATGAAGGAACAGTCTATTTTCAGCTCCATTTGAACTTTTTTAATCATACTTAATCTTTCTTCTATAATATGTTCAAAAATCACTTTAGATTTTCAGCCTTTAGTTATTTAGCTTTTAATCTTTAATCTTAAACTTGCCGGTTCAACTGGTTTAAGTTTAAGTAGCATAATTCATCAGAGCAATCAGCATATATATATATATATATATAAAATTCTCCCATCTATTTTGAAAATATTTATTTCTAAAAGTAAAAATGTTACTGAATATGATCTCAAAGGAAAAAAAAGGTATTAGCAGATGTTTAGGGAACTGACTAAGTTATGTTTATTTAATTTAGAGAAAAAATTTAAGCAAATCATTTTACATTAATTTAGATATATAATAAATAAAATGTACTAATTTTTACACTAACCTATATAATAAATAAAATGTACATGTTAAGCCTTACAAAACATACTTGACTTTGTTCTCAATGTAAGCTTGGATTGATGGTTCTCTTCCTAGAAAGTCTGATAACACATCACTAGGATCTTTCATTCCGGCAGTGGCCAAAACCTGCAAATGTTTTTAAATCTGTATGAAAATAAATACTACTTAATTTGCAATTGCAATCTCCCAAATTCCTTTACAAACCAATAAATTGTTGCATGCCATGGTTATCACAACAAGAACAAAAAATTAGAACATCTATTGGAAATGAAAATTTTATAGACTTCCATATAAATATAATGCTGAATTTTCGGCTCCCAATTCAGAATGTCAATGCTACCACTTACCTTGTTCCTGAATTGCATGCCGGCATGCTGGTTTGAAACATCGTTGCAGAACTTTGAGGTGAATATATCAGCAGCAAAAACCTGAAACATTTTAAATTTCAGAATTATTTTTTCAAATTCAATGCTCGGGGAAGACTTTTTCCAGAAACATGAAAGTGATAATTCTATCCATGGATAATTGAAATTAAAAGATGCTTGCAATGAAAACTGATTATCATTAATTTTGATAAGGGTACACAAAGAAGTAACGAGTTATTCAAACCTCACTCCATATACGACTATAGCAAGCTGCCTCATAACCTATGACAGTAGAAGGAAAATATGACGCTGGATTGGTTCCTTCTGGTATAGGCAAGCCTAACATCTCCTGCGCAATGAAATTTACATAGAACTTCTTTTCACTCTTCTATCACAAACATTGAACTTAAAATTAGAAGTGATTTTAAATCATTTACCATGGGATGAAGATGCTTGAATAATTCCTGAACGTCTATGTTATCCGCGGAATGTATGATTTGGTCAAAAAGACCTGATAACAAGCAGATCTTAAGTTAAATGATGAGAAGAAATTAGGATGTTTCAATCTCTCTCAACATTATGTCCCGTTCCCCACTCAAGAAATATTAACCAACTGATTCTTAAATAATAACTGAAAAAGTAACTAAACAATCCACACACTAATAGGAAGTAGTGCTTATGATCGTTTCATCTTTCTTCAAATAGAAAAACATTTTAGATACTTATCTAAGTTCACTTCTACACTTGCAAAAGCACATTGCGCATACATTCATGTTTATACATATACATAATATACAGCTATTGACTGAGGTATGTTTGGTTTAGATTTTAGTACAGTTGATTTTGAAAGAAATTATGCTCAAAAATCAATTTATGTTTAGGAATGCTGTTTTAAAAATGAGTTTAGAATAATTGATTCTATATGGATGGTATGGATACTTCTGAATGATAAATATAGACGTAATATTAATCAAACATTAAATAATTTTTAACAACCAGAAACAAATCCATTTACTAGAAAGCTACAAATTGTCACTCCTATAAAAATCAATTAATCAAACATTAAATCATGTAGAAGAACATTAACCAAAAATAAAATCATTTTTCACTCCAAAAATATAGTTTTTTTATCAAATAAACAGACTCTAAATCAAATCCAAGGCAGTACGAATTATTCTCTACTTTGTAGAGGTCAAACCATTGTATATGACAATGTAATGTAACTACCATTTAAGAGGAACTACAGTTTACAACGTAAATGACTCTCCATGCAAGACTAGTATAATCTAAATAAGCATCAAGTAATATAAGTAAAAGTATAAGAAATTTAGAAAATATTAGGTAAACTGTAACAATGAAAATGTAAAGCATACAGCATAGAATATCTTGCTTCAATTTAAGTGCAGAAAAAGAAGTCCTCCATCTTTTAATTGAATTGCATATGTCATCCTTCAAGGGCTTTGTAATATCCTGCAAGTGACAGTTAATATATTAGTAGTTCAAAAAAGCATTAAGTAGACGTGTCAGATTGAGGTTACCTAAAAAAATGACAATATATAAAGAAAAAACAAACCTAGTTTTAGAAGATTATGGAACATTTAGTGTAACTCACCTGATGAAATCCCGAAATCAACTTGAGAGAATAGCTTTCATAACACCTACAAGTAGGAAGTTTGAATCTATGTTTGATTAATCTTTTGATAAATGTTTATCCTAAATTAGAATTACAACAAGGATGAATATGTATTAATTTTGTTACCAGTTTTCTAATAGTTGAGAAGGAATTTCCACAAAGTCTGGATCAACACATAATCCAGAAATTCTGGTATACGATGCACGGTTGCAAATTTGTTGAACCTAACAGTCGTTTTAAAAATAACATCAGAATAAAGATGAAAGGAAAATAAAGAAGTCATGCAAACAAATTTAGTTGGGTTGGATTTTACAGTTGTTGAAGATCTGATCATAATTTACCAATATTTATGCCTAGAAATTATGATTTGCAGTGACTTTCCAGCTCTAATAAAGGAGCAAAACAAAAAAAAACATAAATAATTATCTCCAAAAATTTTACGTCTTCTTTCAATTTATTGTGTCTTATTTCAACAAAAAAAGTATAAATAAAAGACTACTACAAAAAGGATGTGTCAATTATACACAACTTCCACTTTATTTACCTTTCCGCCAAACCCAAACTAGCAGATAAAAGAATTACAAATGCATATCATGATAGATAAAAATATAGTTCTGATTAGGAAATAGTGTTTAATGGACACAAAAGCAAACATACCATGTGGCCAAACTCATGGAAAAGACTGACCACTTCAGAAAACCGCAATAATCCAGAACTACCATCAGCTTCCTTTTGACACTGAGATATTAGCAATGCAACCGGTATCTACATAAGCATAAAAAAGGGACAAAGATTAAAAGAGAAAGAAGCTCATACCAAGGTCCTAATTTTATTAATAAACAACCATGCATGAAGAGCATGTTGGTGTCTTGGTCATCATACAGATTTAAACAAAATAAAAAATAGATACATCACGACAAGCCATGCATAAAATGTCAGCCAGCTCTTAGTGATATAAGCAGACATTACATCTCTTAACTCCAAAATGCTTTCTTAATTTTGTCTTAAACTATGACAGATGAGAAGGGGTCAAGACTACAAATACAAGGGACTCCTTTTTTCTCTTGACAACAGTTCTTGATAGTGTTATTATTCAATCCTGATTGGTGTCCTTCCAGTTGGTAAAGTTTCTTAAAGCAATGACACTTCAAAGGTTTGGAACGAAGAAAGATAAAGGCTACAATTGCAAGGTAATGTGATTTAAACTGTTCCAGTGGAGTATGTTGGTAAAGATGGAAAGCATGAAATGTCAAGGAGATTTATGAACCACTAACATGTTATGAGATAGGGTTGTGTTTACAGCACCTCTTTGATGTTCATTGCTGATCTTTTTTATTTTTAAGGAAGTCTCTCTATGTGATGTGTACGAAGATTTGACATCTTAAGAAAGCCACATTAAACTGAATATAAAAACTGACACATGCACCAGCACAAAGTTCAAAATTGTCATTTACATGGATAAGCTGAGAAACTTTCAAAGCCAACCCAACTACATAGGAAATGATACCTACAATCAGAATATTTAAAAATTTCAACTTAAATTCAAAAAAAAAAAAAACCTGGTTTGCCCCACTGATTGTTAATGCACTGTTCTGGAGAGCCAACACACAAGAATGACCATATTTTCCTTCCCTGTAACAACAAACAAAATGAAACTGTTTTCACCTTTCACTAGCAAACAACTGGTGAAGCACAAATAGCTAAAAAGTCAGACCTTGAGAACAAATCAAGGTAGCAATAACCTAAGAGTTCACTAGAACCCAAGTCCAGCACGTTAAAAACACGAACATCACAATGCCAAACATCTGCTCCTGAAATTTCCTCAAATTTTAAGCCTGGTTGAAAAATGCAAGAAAAAGTATCAATATACATTCTGTGACAAAGAAATCAATATTTGGAAAAGTAAAAAAATAATGATAAAATATTTTCAGCCCAGGAAAAATTAAGCACTCAAGTGGGTAACTGAGTCAGCATATGGTTGCTCGTGAACCACTCTTTATGAACGTTATTCAACAGTTGAACAGTATATTATTCCTAAACTGCCGATATATTACCAAGAAAGCTTTAGTTACTTTGCACAATAACGGAATATCGGATGACCGAGGCAGTAAAACATAAGGTTAAATAAAATATCAGACATAATTACCAAATAGATCTTGGACAATTTTGAAGATCCCCGATAGAACCACAGTAATTGGAAAGTATTGTTTGATTTCTCCAAAATCCAAATCGTAGCTCTGTTCTTCAACCCGTTTTACATAATATAGTAGGTCCTCAATTCCAAATGGAAACTCCCCTTCCTCTTTCTTCTGATGTCATAATAAAATTATTAATGAGAGAAATTAAAATTAATGCAAAAAGTATACACCAAAAAAGTGCAAACCTTCAAATCTTTCAAGATATTAAGTTCTTTCGTGGCCAAGTCAGTTAAACTTGCCGATATGTCTTTCAGGAACTCAAACACCTGGATGAAATTCAGAAGAAAATTCCAGAATTAGATATCAGCATCAGGGAAAGAGTTTAAAAAAACAGTACAAGATTAAATATAGTAATCTCTCAAATTACAAATTACACTCAGATTATGGCAAAGAAACAAATGCATCTCTGATTATAATTTCATTTTTTATTTTCCCAATATCACCCAGCAGGCAGCAGTTATTACTTATTAGACTAAACTGAGCTAAGAAAGTTTGCCAAAAATTTATTTTAATTTTGAATTGGGGTTGTCTTGTTCTGCACCGGCTGTCATCATAGAGAAGCCGAAATGTAGTATATTTACAATGCATTTCTAATTAATGTCGTGTGTGTCATTATCTGAGACATCTTTTGTGTAAACTATCAGAACTCCGTTAGAATTTTCAGATATTCATTTTTAAATATTTTAAGAAAACAACTCATCTTTATTGTATTTTTTATAATAATCACTGACAACTGATCCTTGCTGCCTCCAACATTATGCACACAACATGAGCTAAAATTGCTCTTAGTACCAAATAACATCTGACAACAGTTATCTCTAACATTCTTATGATTTTGCTTTTCAGCATAATTTCTTGCGTTAAAACCTATTCATATAAGGAAATACCTGATAGAAGAGAAAATGTGAGTATAGAATAGGAAGTATAAACAAGTAAGTAATCAGAGAAGCTTGCTTGCATTATACATAGCCTAGTTTTACTTTGCTTCTTTCAGAAAAATATTATCTACTGAGAACAACTTATAAAAAAAGAGTTTGAATGGAATGCTCTTCCACTGATTATGCAGACCAACAAAAAGCAATTCATGGAATAATCTAGCTAGCCTTCTAGTGCTTCCGATGGAAAATAGATTATTGCATTCCTGTGATGAGATTACCAACCTTTTTTGGAGTCTTCGCCATTCTAACATCAATGGCATATTCTGCATAGCACGAAAAACCAAGTAAACGAGCATATTTATGACGTTGTTGCACCTGAATCATCCCAATGAAATACCAACAAGAACAAACTTTAATATGATTATACTAATAAGCAAATCTAGAAGTAAAAAATTTAAGAACCATAGAAAACAATATGAAAGATGTCAAACAAACCTACAATTTATATTTGTCATAATTTGATGGTCTCATACAAATTTAAAACTGAACTATATACATTCAAATCCAATACCACTGTCTTAATATTCACTACTATTTATTGGTAAACTTGTTCATATTACCAAAATATAAAACTACAACATTACATGGGAAACATACTCTTTCTAGCAAAATCTTAAAACAAAATAACCAGAGGTTTAATGCATGTCAAATTATCAGTGACTGTAACACAGTCCAGTCACAAGATAATTTCTCATTTTATAGCTGTGAATCAGGATAGAAGTATTTGATAATAAATAAGTGGAGTCCTTATTCCTTAATGAGTAAATACCATCAATTAAAATTACCAGGCTTTCTAAGATAGAAATGTTGGTTTCCCCACACCGATTCCCATATGCCCCTGATACCATCTGCCTTGTAGTTCCAACCTTCATGTGCTCAATACAGAATTATAGACCTTGTTAGTATAGTTTCCCTAAATAAATGAAAATAAACACAGATCTACCAAGACCAAAGGAGAAAAAACGACATTGCCTAATGTTGCAATGGTTGTGATATTTGAGCAATGAAGTTATGAGAAAAATTGATGTTTGTGTTTATGCCTATGGAAATCGGTGTACTAACAATATATTTCATGTACTAAATCCATATGCTGCTTAGCTACTGTCTTTTTGTGTCACATTCAACAATAATATCAATTGATAATTTGCCAACCAAATAATGAATTAAAAAATGATAACTCATTGTGAACTATCAATAAAATAAAAAAAACAACTCATTGTGGGAAAAAAAAACACCGTAGCCCTTTGTAAAAAAATGTTTAACAAAAAGGGAAGGATACATCCTAGCTTCTTGGTCTAGAGCATGGAAAGCATTAGTCACATGGTCATTTCACTAATTTTAACCAATATACAAAAAAAAAATCCGCTTCTTCTCACTAATAGTTTAAATGTGGTGCAAGAGCCAATTTAATCTTACTCCTTAATATAGCAAATAATTTATAGCTATTAGTTTACATCCATTCCCCATACCTTGCAAAATTGAAGTACAGCTGCAACATGATGACTTCTCAGGGAGATTTTAAATTTTCCATTTTCTGATTTGTCTAAATCCTGTGGAGAAGTACATTTAATTCAATAATATTCCAACCAGCTAAAAAATGGTTAGCAATTGAAGGCAATGCAAAAGCAGAAACGAGCCTCCATAATGCATGGATGCTTGATTAGAGTTAAATTAGATATCTGTATCATGCTCGTCTGGAAGAGATATGTAGTCAATCTGAGTAAGACATGGAGAGTGAACTGGTGTATTGCATTAATTATGACCTCAAATGGTCCAGTCAGTTAAATATCATCTTATCTTAAAATTAATGATGCTGATATTCCTTTTGTACTTTCTTTTTTCAACTTCCCAAAAAATCCATACTTCAGGGCTGTCTTTGGGATTTTGAATTGACTGTGGAGGGAATCGTTTTCAAAAGGAGATGGAGGGTATTCATATTGTGTGGATGTATAATAAGTAAAAAGTAAAAATATCATTGTTTACTTAGGAGTAAAAGTAAAGTGGAAGTAAATGGAGATCAAATTATTATTTACCTATTTTCGCTGTGGGAAGGGAAGGAAAGGGGCTGATTTGGAGATAAGCAAATGCATCCCTGTAAGAGGAAAACTAAAGGCAACAGGTTACTCCATGACCCCTCCATTTTTAAATAGGACTCCCAAACCTACATGTGAGTGATATGATTGTCCCTTCCCTTAACTTGCCCTATTTTTTCCCAATTACAGACAATGGAAAGTCATGTAGTGTTTTAGGATTTAATAGTTCAATGAAGAGGCAACCATTCCAAATCCAATCCCAAATAGTGTCCGACTCAGAAAGACAATTAATATGAAATTTATGTATGAAGAAATAATAGAAGACAGAGGATTAAGAATAATTTAATACAAGTCAAAGATTTGAAAATACATAACTCATGAGCGAGTATTTAATAGTTGACTTGGGGGAAGATGCAAAAAGGGAAAGGAAATATTTCAAAAACATGCCTACACTATTTAAGTGGATTGATGAAAGACTTGGTTGTTGTCATTGTATTCTTTCATCAATCCACTTAAAAAGTATATATGTTTCTGAAATATTTCCTTATTAACCTCTAAATCCTTATTAATTGAAGGAAGAATAGTCACACTAAACCTTGAGAAACTCCGAAGGTAATCCAGCTAACTCTGACTCATCGAAGAGAAAGAACTTGGTATCGTCATTGAGATTTTGGATATATTTTATGCTTAATTCATCAATCTGAGCTTTTATACGCTGCAATTCTTCTCTTTTACTTGCAGTGAGGTTCAATCCATTTCGCTCAAAGTCTCTCACCTGTCACTGATTGGAAAAAATCAAATATGGATTTCATACTTTTCATGGAAAAGGATATTAGCATATAGTGCAACCCTACATTCGCTTTGTTCATGCCATTACTTTTCTGGCAAATCTTGGATCCAGAAAAAAATTAAAGCTAGATTACATTTCAGACAACTCCTTGGCTCTTACCAGAGTTTGAACAAAGCGTTTGGCTTCAGCATTTACCCTCTCGCCCCTTACTGCAAATGCTTTAATGACAAGATACACATCTTCACGTTTGCTGATCCACTTGCACGAACAACACAATATTCAGTTTCATAATTTATGAGACGAAAAGACACGTGATCTGGAAAAGTCAACCTAACAATATCAATGAAACAATTTTTGGCAGGTGGTGCAAACAAATTCGTAAGACCAAGCCATGCATGCAGCTTAATAATAGTATAGTGTGAACTTATCCTCACTACCCTCATAATTAGCTTTCAGTAAACTCTGAAATCACTGAGAATAGACAGGACTTCATCAATGTCAAATCCATCCTATATCCCCCGATTTGTAGGGCATTTCTGCCCCCATCAAAAACTCATGTCCAGCACTTCGTAGGAATCATAAAATGTGTAAGAAACTATAAACTAATGATAGCAAACCTGCACGCATCAAAATGATCATCTATTCTTCGTTCTGCTTCTGCACTTGCTTTGCGTACATCCTCCCGAGTAGATACCATCTTCGGAAACACACAAGACTGAACCAGTGGAAATTGCTGCGCTTGCAGTTCTGCCAGAGGTGCTATAACATTTGCATATGTAACCTGCAGTAATTGTCAACACAAAACAATAACTGAAAATGAGTAAATACATATCATATCATATAAAAATATAATTTGACAAAAAAAAAGAGTAAACCGTCATTTTTCCCTAAAAGTGTAAAGCAGTATCACATTAGGCTTTGCAACTAAAAAATCTTCAAATAAATGTCTAAAATGTATAGTTGTTTTGTCTAATTCTCTAGATTTAGCCATCTATTATTATTTTATCCTTAAGAATAGGTTAATATTAGTGAAAATGTAAACGTGGTTACTTTAGTCCATTAAAAAAATTCAAAATAAATGTCTTTGCTATCACTATAGTCCTTAAAAGTATATTAACATTACCATTTAAATCACATGAATTTTTAAAAGTTAAACCAAATTAAGTGACATTTAATTTAAACCTTTAAAAACCCTTTTCTTAATAATTCTATTATTTTCAAGGACTGAAGTGACAATATCTCATACTTTGGATAACCAAATTGACTATTTACCCAGTAATGTTATTACCCAAGTAACATTTATTTAAAACTTGGGACTAAATGATTGCACTTCCAGGGGATTATTTGGAATTTCACTAGTTTCAAGACTTGTTGTGCGGCACTGCTGTAGAATTTCCTACTTTCAGTTCAGGCACTAAAAGCGTATTCTACAAAATAAAGATGCAGCTTAACAGTGATCCGATTGCAAAATTAGATAAAGAACAAAATGCTACTGCATCTCAAAGACTATGTCTAGTGTGAAAGAAAGAAAAAATACAAACGTTTCCTAACGAATGCGACAATGTCTTTAACTAATAATTCAGTAAATAAATTAGATTCGAAATAATTAGATAAAGAACAATGAGATCAGTATTCAGCGCAGTATACAGATCGAATCGACGTACCTTGTCGAGAGGCACCGTCGCAACAGAATTATGGACCTTCTTCGAGTTGGCAATGATTTGTTCAGCTAATTTAAGAATCTCAGGCGCGGATAGGTTAACACGCACCTTAGAACCTGCAAGATCTACGAGTTTCCACTAGTGGCTTCAGTTAAACGATCCTAAAATTTACCAAGCTATTCACTGAGCACGCGTTTCAGGTCGCTGAAAAAGCGTAGAGTAACAGAAAATTGAAGTGTTCAGGAAGAAGAAGTACCTTTCTTCTTTGCATTTTTTTCCCTGCGGTGCCTTAATGCGGCGATGGCGAGATTCGCCGCAATCGCGAGCACCGCCGCACCTCCGGTGAATACGAGGAGGCTTCCACCGTTCTTCTCTTTGAGCATTTTCTCACGCTTTCCTTCACTTTCCGTCATTTTCTCTGCTCTTCTTGTCTTTTCTCTTTCTCCCTTGACGAGCGCCAAGAGAGGATTTGTTTTGGGCGGAAAATGAAATGACGCAATTGAAATTTGACGTGAATTTCGAAACTCAAATATGAAAAAAAAAAAAAAATCACAAATAAACTTTTGGTTGTTCTGTATTCTTGTTATTATTTTCACATTCTTTTTACGCGCGATTTAACTGTACAATTTTACTTTATTTATCTCTTAATTTAATATTTAATAAAAAATTCACATACCATTTTTTTATTACACACATATTGTGTTATAATGTAGCACAGAGTGTCGTTTCAATATTTTTTTAATATTAAATTAACGGATAAACTTAACTATAGAATAAAAATAATAATATTTTAATGAAAAAATAGTTAAAAGTTCAAATAAATATTAAAAACGTTTATAAAATAGTTATAAGTTCAAATTAACTTTTAGAATAATAAGTAAAAACCTTTTATAAAATTAATTATAGCCTTTCTTGCACCAAAATCAATTATAGTTTATAAAATAGTGTTTTTATTTTTCCTTTTTCTATAAATATTTTTCAACAAAAATTATCCGAAAAGCTTAAAAAAAAGTTACTGTCTATCGGTTCCTTTGTTTTTTTTTTGGTGTTTTTTTTTATCGTATTTAAGGCATTTAAAAGTTTATCTTTCAACTAAATCAACGATTCTTTCGTTTATAATTCTGCAAGCACCAGCAATTAATTTTAATAAAATCAAACAGTGTAATTTAAACTTGAAAGATTAATTAAATATAAACATATAATGAATAATATATTTTTGCAAATAATTTTTTTTTAAGATTCTTAAAATAATCCTGAAATTTTGATATATTTAATAGATAATTTGCACTTAAAAACCCCATGTAGTCTTATTCATAGATAAGTGAGATTATCTATAAAGGTATTTTTATTTTACTTTTAAAGAAAATATGAAAGGAAATTAATTAAAAATAATTGTAGATTTGAATCAAAAGTCTATCTATTACTTTAATTCATATGAAATGATTGAGTTCAGAATTTGGCTTCTCTAAGAAAAATCTATTTCATCTCTTTAAATATGAAAATGACACCTGTTAAATACAAATTAATTGAACAAAAATATAAAATAATCATGATATTTAATAGTGTCTTATGTAATTTTAACATGCAACCATACAAAAATTTAAAATCAGAAAAATAGATATTATTTTTTATCTGAAAATGAAATATTAACAGCTAAAAAGTAATTTAAATTTTGTAAGACTTAAAGTGATTTATATATGCAAAAAAAAAATCGTATTTGTTTATGTATTAGTGTTTAGTTTAATATTATACACTTACCTTAAAAAAGTAATGCACACTTCTTGGTTGTCTTAATGATTCATCTTAGTCTAATATTTTATTTTTTAAAATGCTATGATATTTTTATTTTATGCAATACTAGTTGCATAATATTTTTCTATTAAAGGGATGCGTCACATTTTTGTTTTCTATTAATGAAATCAAGCAATTGACATATTAACATTTTTATTATATTTTGTGAATGGCCAATACAAGATAAATTATTTTATTTTATTATTTTTGCTGCCATTGGCTATGAAATTTTTGGCAAAAACATGTTTTTTTTCCTTGAGGCCATCATTCATTGTTATTTTTTGGATATTTTTTTTACAAATGGTGTAGTTATATTTTGATTTTTTTGAAATAGATAAAAAAAATATTTTGAAATTGAGTAAATCATACCTATTAAGTATAATTTTAGTAAAATTTGATATAATTGAAGTCAGAATTATCGTGTATAAATTTAGTTTAATATAATTAAAGTCATGATCATCAAATATAACTTGAAAGTAATACGAAGAAACATAAAATAAATAACAATCAAATTAATGAAAACAACATATTATTATACGATACTTCAACATCAAAACAAAAAGGTGAATGAAATTTATTTGATGGAACAAGTTAGTTCCATCAAATATGAATCAATAATAATTTACATATTTTAATTTGATTTAGTCACCAAAGTTTTTAAATAACAAATGCACCCATGATCATGATAACAATATCTTTATGACTTGCTAGTTTTTTTGCGAAGTTCTTTCACCCATTTGAAATTCATCACAGTTTTTCCAAATTTATTCTTACCAGCTTCATCCTTGTTCTTTTTCTTGTCTTTATTTGATGTCGGAGACGGATCTGGGTTGTTGTCCCATTGATCAGCCCACGACATGCCAGAATCCATGTTTTTTCGTTATGATATCTTGATAAGGAAAAAAATTTCACATGCAATAAGGGACATTTTATACTTGTCATTGGCTTATAAATCTCGAAGGACGTGAATCCTCTCATTTCCAATGAATCAATGTGTATTTTTGGTAAAAAGATAATTAAGGTGAGTGGTTTTATATGGAGCACAATGTGTCTAAATTTAAACTGAGTTGTTAAAATATTTATCGTTTTTTCATCCAAGTTGTATCTACTATCTTTACATCATGTTGTATCTATTGTCTTTATATTAATGTTGTGTTGAGGGTGAGACGTAACCTAATCAAAAGTTATTATTTTACTATCCTACATAAAACAAGAAACACAAATAACGTGTGTTTGCCCCATGTAAAAATAAAATCAAAAGGTGATTCTATGATTGAACTTTAGATTTATTCTTTGATAAACTACTAAAAATATTTACGATAAATTTGTTACCAATATTTATTGAGTATTTTTTTCATGAAAATATCATTAAATAATTCATCGTCTCGCATTCAAGTTCATTTTGTTTCGTTTAAAATCTTGTCAAGTAACCACTCATACAAAGTCAACGCCTTAATCACATGGGACAACCCCTTTTTGTCATGCTCAACATTGTTCCATCCAGTGAGATTCACATGTTTTTTTCGTCATTATAAGAAGGGTCCTCTTAAGAGTATTGAAGAGTGATATTCATTATAGATATAACTTCCTCTCAACACTCTTTTTCCTTTCCAAAAAATCATTATTTACACAATTTTGGGTGAACACATCATAAACTAGTTCATCACCTCCTATTAAAGTTGTTTTTCACGATCTCAGACAAAAATATGGTTTACCATTTCAATCCTAAAGAAAACACAATTTAATTGATAGTAAAAACTTATAATTTAACATAAAAAATAATACTTAAGGACACATTTATATTAAAAATGTATTAAAGTATATGTTATTCATCACCTTAATAACTTAGTAGACTAAATTGGATATTTACTTACAAAGCAACATTATCTTCTTACACACCCTAACCTAATCATTCACAAAATTATCTTTCCTTTTAATACACTCAAACCAATATCCACAAACAACAACCTCGGTTCACAAAACAAGACATCAATCACAACAACATTTGCATTGTTAAACATAAAGAGGAAAGTGAAACATATTTTCATAATGTGTATGGAAAACACTAGAATAACAACAAAATCATGAAAGTGATAGAAAAAAATAACAACATAATTTTCATGTAGAGAAGATGAAGTTTTAAGTACTTAACTTATAAATAGTACTTTGTACCATATCCACCTATTGTACTTATGAATTTTCTCACAACAATAAATGTATGTGAAAGAAAAGAGTGTTTATTTCACACTAAAGGGTGAACTTGAAATATTTGGTAAAGAATATCATCTTACACAAAATCTAAATGTGATTTTTGTTTACACATAATAAATTTTTGAATTTAATATTTTAAAAGTGAAAATTTTATATTTAATTTATTATTTTTTATTACACAAATACTTAAATAAAAATATAAACAAAAAAACTTTATTAAAAAAAGATAATGAAAAATACCCAAGAGCAAGTGATCACATTTTAAAACATCCCTCCACAACAAAATTCAAATAAATTTGTTTAACATGTAAAGGAAAAAAAATATTTCGTATAAATTTATAAAGATTAAACAAAACACAATTTAATACTGCATACAATTTAAAATGTACTTCAAAAAAGGTTGTTTAAAACAACCATTAAGTTTAAATATAAAGACCAAGAAAGTCCAACAAAGTTAGCAGCAGATAAAGGACTTCTTTTAAGATAAATAGCGTTACGTTAGGTAAATTGATGGAAGTTGGATTTATGTGTTTAATGCATAATTTTTAATTTTTTTTAGAATTAAATAAATAAAAAAATTTCGAGTATCTAATAAATTCTTTTTTTAGTATTTAATATGTAATAAGTCATATATTTAATGTATACATAAGCAAGTGATGGTTAAAAAAAGATATTAAAGTCTTTCAGTTTTAAAAAATAATAAATGATATAAATTAAGTAAAAATGAGTAATTTTAAAAAAATTAAATAAAATTTAGTAATAAATATGAATTATATATTACAAATTTAAAATTTATTTAAGTTTTTCTTATATCACTACAATAAATCATCAAATTGCAATTAATTTTAGATACCAACATATTTAATTATTATTGAACTAAATTAGAAATTATTTTAGAGATTAAAAAAATTATTGATATCTAAAATAATTTTTATTATTAATAAAAATTTATAAAATAGTTTTTAAATTACTATCTAACCACTGTTTATAAGGTTTTATTTACTAATATTTCAGATTTTAAATTAGTTTTTAAAAAGATTAATTAAGGTCAATTTAAAATCTGTTTAATAACTAGTTAATTTAGATACTAATTTAGAAATTATTTTATAATTTTTTATTAATAATAAAATTCACTTTAATATATATTTTTTAAATAATATATAATTTAGTTAATATAATGATGAATTATTTTTTATGCTATTACTTTTTAATAATTTTTTTATAGTGTATAAAAATATATTTTTTAAAATTAATTTATTTAAATATACTTTAAGAGTTTGTGGAAGCAAAGTCTATTCATTTTCTTCTTGTGAAAATATCTTGTTTTAAGGGAAAAAATAGAAATAATAGTAGTATATTGTTAATTAATTAATTAAATAATAATATAATAATAATTAATAGTGTTAAGAAGAGACAGACACGTTCCCTCTTCCTCATCCCCTTTCTTTCCACCGCATCCAAAAGGCTTTTACTTCACGCTGACATACACAAACACACACACACAACACAAAACCCCTAACCTTCTTCTTCTTCTTCTTCACTACTTCACCACTTCAAAATTTCACCCCAAAACCCAATCCCTAACTTTTACAATTACAATTACCATAACCATCACTCTCTCTTTCTCAATCCTTCTTCTGCAACAGAATCCCTCAACTCAACAACAATTCACACTCACAGCAACGAACTCACCCAACCATGTACTTGTCGGAGAAGCCGCGCCCAATCGACTTCTACAAGGAGGAAGGCGCGCGCGACATGATGATCGAGGTCGTCTCCAACGGCGACCTCGCGCCGCCGCCGCCGCACCACCCTCCGCCGATGATCCTCGGCGAGAGCAGCGGAGAGGACCCCGAGGTGGAGATCAAAGCCCCCAAGAAGCGGGCGGAGACGTGGGTGCAGGACGAGACGCGCTCGCTCATTGGCCTCCGCCGCGAGATGGACGCGCTCTTCAACACTTCCAAGTCCAACAAGCACCTCTGGGAGCAGATATCCGCCAAGATGAGGGAGAAGGGTTTCGATCGGTCTCCCACCATGTGCACCGATAAGTGGCGCAACCTGCTCAAGGAGTTCAAGAAGGCCAAGCACCAGGACCGTGGAGGGAGCGGCTCTGCCAAGATGTCGTATTACAAGGAGATTGATGAGATCCTCAGAGAGAGGAGCAAGAATGTGCAGTACAAGAGCCCCACTCCTCCGCCGAAGGTTGATTCTTTCATGCAGTTTGCTGATAAAGGTAGTAGTTAACTCGTTGTAGTGTAATTCATCACTTCTGTGAACCGTTAGGTTAGGTTAGGGATTCCTTTAATTGAATTGTGTTATGTTTGTTTTTGTTGCATGAGGTTCAGTTTAGGTTAGGAATCTGACTTTTGAGGTGAATTAGTGTGGGAGTCAAACTTGTTTTTACAATGTTGATTTAGTGATGGCCATGTTGTCTAAAATTGTAGGGACTAAAAGGAGTAGTTTCCAGGTGTGAGGACTAAAACAGCTAAAATGAATAGTTTCTAGGTGTAAAGACTAAGCTGTACCAACCCTGCACTGGTTTTGAGGCTAAAACGTGGCCGGAAATAAGTTAGTCTGAAAATTCTTCCGGAATATTAGTCACACAACCTTTGTAGGCAAATTGCTTGTGAAGCTGCATCTCTAAGTTTAGCAGGGAGTGGGGATGTTTGATATCTGTTTTGGATACTTTTTTATGGTTTGTTTTGTTTAAAAGAGATTGTGTAAGTGACTTTGGTTAAAACTGGACATTCTGGAATTTCTCAAATTTGACAAATTTTGTCTTGAAACCGAGATACTTTATTATCTCTTTTAAGCATTCTTGCTTGGGAATTTTAGGTTGTTTTTTTGTTTACAAAATGGATATAATGTGGGGAAAAACGTAACTGGGGAAACCTAAATTCCGTACTTGTAATGTAACTGCTAAATGGATTGCATTTTCCAAAATCCGACAAATTTAGACCAAAATAATGGCATTTTGGTTTAAAATTGCTGGCACGTGGTGATTGATTTTTATGCATTTAGCCTTCAGCTATCTATGTTTCTTTGTGAAACACAAATTTGAAGCAGTAAAGAAGAAGCTTTCAGTTGTCCTATATAAGTTTAGGAAATGTGATTGGAAATCACGTTTTTTTGTTGGTTGAAAAGCCTTATCTTTAAGTTGTGAGCATCAGCTTATATCCATGGATAGCTGTCTATTTTTTACATATGGCAGTATAAATCTCAACAATTTGAAAGTGGGGTTTAATTCCTATCCAGTACTAAACTACCACTTTGGATATCTGTTGAGTTTATAATTTCACCCATTTCATCTTTAGGAACAATAGTTTAATGGTTATCTTGCTCTACAGGTATTGATGATACTAGCATCTCTTTTGGACCTGTAGAAGGTATGTCATTATAATCCAGCTTTCAGCTGCCTACTCACTCTGTATTGTTTTTTACTCTATCATTTCGAATTTCATAACTCATGACCGGGGGGTGTTTAATTCCTTGTGCCATTTTGGTTTAGTATATACACAATATCCAACATAAATGATGAAATTTTACCTTGGAAGAGTTTGTTGAAATGATAATTCAAATGTTGTACTCTTCAGTATAGATCTAATTTACTAGGAACTCTTTCTGTTAATGTGTGGCCAGATAATTATTTCTTCACATGGTGGGAAAAATTATTCTTGTTGCTTAATGCTTATCATTTATCAGTTTCACTTAATTATAATCTCTAGTACAGTACTCAAATAATGCGATGAAGTACTCATACACCTTCTTACTATGCATGACCAGATAAGCATGTAATTGTATGGTGGGAGGAAGTATTCATAGGCTTATTGCTTAGCATTATCATTTTTTTCTATTGTCTGTTGTCTACATTTTGCTGCATTTCAATGGCCAAAATTAGTATTTTCAACATTTTAGAGTGATGATTTAGGGTCTGTTTACTTTGAGCAAATTTTTTTTTTTTGGTCGCGGTGAGTGAAAACAAAGTGACAATTTATTAAAAATGAGAATGGGAAATGAAAATAAAAGTAAACAAGCACTTAACTTTTCAGGAGAGGGAGTCTCTAATAAAGAATTTAAATATGCATTTTATCTCCTTTACCATAATTTTTGCTACTTCATTTACCATAATTCTCAAATACTTGGCATATAGCTACTGGAAGACCAACACTCAATCTTGAGAGAAGTTTGGATCATGATGGACATCCTCTTGCCATTACCACAGCTGATGCTGTTGCAGCTAGTGGAGTCCCTCCTTGGAATTGGAGAGAGACTTCTGGAAATGGTAAGTTATGTAAAGCTTCATAGTTTGATGCATACTTGCTCACTCACCAATGAAAGAGAAAATGTCTGCGAAATAAGAAGTTAATGTGTCTTTGTAAATGTACACTGTTTGTGACAGCAGCTTTGGTTAATTTTTGGAAAATGTTGTAGAACCTAAAAAACATGGTAAAATAAATGTAGTTATTTCATGCCACAAGATATGGGATCAATTAGATTCAGTCCCCTCATCTTTAGCTTAATTGCTATCTTATTTATGCAATCAGTTCTTCCTACTTTGGCAGGTGGAGAAAGTCAGTCATGTTGTGGAAGGGTTATATCAGTTAAATGGGGTGATTATACAAGACGAATAGGTATTGACGGCACTCCAGAAGCCATCAAAGAGGCAATCAGGGCTGCTTTTAGGTTGAGAACTAAGCGCACATTTTGGTTGGAGGATGAAGACCAGATCATCCGAAGTATTGACCGTGAAATGCCTATAGGAAGTTACACTCTTCACCTTGATGAAGGTTAGATTCACTTTATTCCTCTAATTATTGTCGTGATATGTACACATTTAATGCTTTTATTTAATTTTAATGTCTATGAGCTTTACTCATTTGATGCAGTGCAGTTTTTGAAGTTCATATGTTGGTTTTGCTATGTTGTTAAAACCGGACTGGTCCAACTGGTAAACTGGTTTAATATCTGGTACACTAAAACCATAAAACGGGTTTTCAATTGAACCAGTAAAATATCGCTTCATAGCTGGACAACAATTTTTTTAAAAAGAAAAAAAATATTTTCTGAATGCTATTTTTATTTTTCCCTTAAAAATAAAAAATATAAAGTATTTTTCATTTTCTTTTGTTATTTTTAAGGAATATTATCATGCAGGGTTGAACCTTAGATATTATGATATATTTGATTTTTATGTGTATTTTGAATGTTAAAATCTTGTAATATTTTTTAGTTTTTAGTATTATCTATCAAGTCATGATGTTATATATATATATCTAATTATAATTGCAGGAATGGCCATTAAATTATGTCTGTATGATGAGTCCGAGCATCTTCCTGTGCATACTGAAGACAAGGTATTTTACACTGAAAATGATTATCGTGATTTTCTGACCCGCCGGGGTTGGGTATGTTTAAGAGAATTTGACGGATATAGAAATATTGACAACTTGGATGATCTTCGACCTGGTGCCATATATCGTGGTGTGAGTTGAAACTTGACAGAAAGTAGATGATGGTATGATCAAATTCTGTGGAGAACTATGGTGGCCACTGTTCAGGTTTTTTTTATATATGTGCGATACTAACCTGGAATTGTATTAGTTTTACTTTCGATAATGCTGTTTATAGTTTTTTGATAGGAAAATTAACTAGCCCCTCTGCACAAAGTGCCCTTCACATGTCTGTAAATATGCATTTGCAGTGAGGACATATTGTTGTCTAGATTTTTTAATGGATCATTTTCATCTCATATTTTGCTATATACTTCTTCTACTTCTCTGTACCTATATCTTTGACACTTGCAATAACTATTAACTTCAACTTAAATCAGATTATTTTTTGTGTGGAAATTATTACTTGCAGGAGTATCAAAATTTCTACATGCCAAATCTTGATTGATATTGCATCTGAAGGGACGCAAAAAAGTGTTACCACCAGTGTTGTGAAAATTTCTCACCACTTGAAGGCAATTTCTTCTTGCACCATCTCACTTTTAACCTGCACCCTATCATCTTTTTAAAATTCCAAAATTATCTTTATTCTTGGAATGATAAATATAATTCAAAACTAAAAAATACATTATAAAAAAATAATCCAGAACACAAAACTGGAATGCCATAAGAATTTTTGGAATTCAAAAATGGGTTAAAAAAATTCAAATCCGGAATATTTCTGGAAGTATTTTTTATCCACACATATAAAACTATTTTCATCATTTTTAGGGATATTTTTGTCATTTCCGATAGCAGGTTGCGGTATTAGAATTGATTTGGTAAGGGAGAATTTGGCTCACATGAATTGTAAAGACCGGTTAATTCAGTTAATGGTCACACTTTGGTCATCTTCTTTTAAGAAATAACGTTTTTTGTAATATCTAAATTTAAAATTATCATAATAACTAACGTATAAAGAACAAATAAAGTGTATTCTTATAAATATAAATATTCAAAATGCCATAGTAAAATAACTAATATCTAATTTTCTTCTCTAATAAAAATCTATAAATAAAAGTAAACAATACAATATTATAGTATAGTGTGTGATAAAATATTAACACGAGCGAATTACTGTTTTTTTATTGACTCAGTCCGTATAATAACGAGGTTCGTATGGATTGTTTCATAACTATGTTAGTGCATTTTCATCTTAACAGTATTAACTTCAATAAAAAATGTAAAGTTAATATAATTTTAAAATATTTTAGTCCCTATTTGAATAAAATTATTTTTCATAATTTAAAGAAAAATGAAATATTATTTATATGTTTTAAAATACTTATTATTTCATTATTTCTTATTTTAGCTTGATAAGAATGAGTTCTTAGTCTTACGTATCTTCATAGGTAATAGAGAACAAAATTAGGCAATTTTTTAGATAAAATATCAGTTTTAGTTTAATGTATTTAAACAAATTTTTGAAATTTCAAAACATTGGATCTGATATTCTTTGGTTAGTTAAACTAGAATTTTTTTTATTCGATAGTGACAAAACTGACTTGACAAATGTAGAATTTTAAAAAAATACTTTAATTAATATTTTTATAATCATAAACTGGGCAATTAATAAAGCTATAAATTTGAATATTTTAAGTTATTATCATATTTTCCGTAAAATATCAAATAATGATAGGTAATCTATCAGATATTAAATATGTATATTAAAATGAATCAAAATTAATTATTACGTAAATAGTAAACTCACCATGATAGTTAATTGTTAAAATATACAAATTCGTTTATTTATTATCATATCAGGAAATAGTATGTTGGGAACTATTATCAGGGAAGATTTCTCTACGATATAAAATACAATAAACAACCTACCAAATATTCTATATCTACAAATATTTCAATAAATATTAATTATCAGATCCTTAATTTAACACCTTCGCTCGCATCACTGCAACTTACTTATTTGCTTATTTTTACTGCTTTTCTTCTATTCTAAATAAACACGATTAAAAGTAGGTTTTATTTTTTTATAAATTAACTTGTAATTATTTTCAAATTCATTTCGTTTCTTTCTGCATTTTGAACGCTTATAAGAAACTTCTTATCCATACTTTCTAAATTTCCCAAACTTCTGTCTCTGATGGGATTAGAGTTAGCTTTGGGAGTTAAAATCTGGCCATAAAAAAAAAAAAAAACAGATATGAAAACTATTGATTTTCAAAGTTAGGAACAAAAACTAACATTTTCATTAACATTTAAAATGAGAAGGATTATCAATAAATAAATTTATCTCAAAATACTTCATGGAAGGATTAGAACAAATTTCAACATCTCAACATATTTACATTAAGTACTTGGCTGCAACCTCATTTGCTATGACACGCCACTTAGATGCTTAGTTTCAACAACCAGAATGATTAATTATTTTATAAGACTGAAATGATTGATGAATCCACCTTCTGAAGAACAGGGAGAATTCTTGAGATGGCAATTCTTACAGCCACAACAAGTCAAACACACAGAAGGGCGGATTAATACTACCTTACTAGTTTGACACACACAGCACTACGCACAAACATACAATGTGAATAGAAAATTCACTGCAAGACCTGAGAACAACCAAAAGCTGAAGCTGAACAGAGATAGGGACTCATCTACTCTTCATCCCATTCGTCATTCTTGTATGATACCAGTGTGTCAACCTTGTGAATCTGCATAGCCAAGACAAAAAATGAGTCAGATAAATTAACCAAACTAAACCAAGTATGTGAGTCAAGTCAGATAAATTAGCCAAACTGTGGATTCAAATTCACCTTAGTGTCGAAGGAATGCAATTTCACCATTTGTGGATTTGCAATAAGCTTTGGATCACTCTCAATCCAAGTGAATGGAACTGCCACATCTGTGTCAGTGTACGCTAACACATCAAAAACACCTGAAAGAAGATAGCCATGCTCAGCTAGGAGATAAAAGAAACTTTGAATGAATAATAAGAAGATGAAAAGCAGAAAGAGATGCAACACATTCACATAAACATTGCGTGAAGCTTGTGGTTCTTACAAGGTTCGTCCAAGCAAGGCAAATAGGTGATACTTGAAGCAATCTGCCTCATAATAGCTTGTATCTCTCTCATGATTTCTTTGTCGCTCTTTTCTCTCGAGATACTGAAAATTGAAACACAAAGAAAAGCATAAACTCAAGGGTGGAATTTTATTTAGCATGAGCTTAGGCCCTGCGTACATGAACATTGTGCAGTAAACACTTAAAGATTAAGAAGTTAAGACCAAATTGGGCACGTTAGTTTTTGGAGAAGTACGATGAGAGAGTTAATTTAAAGCTCAAGTACACAGTTAGTTTTAACTTATAAGAGAAACCCAGTTTATTCAGGAGTGTTTTGAGCAATGTGAAGTTTATTTAAACTAAACAAGACATTAGTTATGTTGTTACCCACCCCTTCTCAACAACTTCACCGTCAGTCTCAATGCTGAAGTTCCATCTTTCAAGCACTTCACTGGTGGCCTTGCTCATTATAACAAGGACCACCCTCTGCAACTTGCCAGCCTCAAGCCATTCTTTTCAACATTCAAAAGCAATGGTCAACAACAATACCACAACTGAACTACCACTAAACCAATAAGAAAAAAAATAAGTAAATCTTAGCAGTGACTCAAAAATGTAAACCCTTTCTTAAAATAAAATTTTAGATATTCCCAGTTACAGTTAATACTATGAACAATTTAATCCAAAAACAATAATCCCCAATAAACCAATGAATTGATTCAATTCCTCCACAGCACCTAAGAGATGGAGAGAACCACAACAGAAAGAACAAATCAGTAGTTACCAGAAAGCTGAGCAGTTAGATTGGTCATAAAGGATTTGACACCCTCATCTTCAGTGAGCAACATGGGAAGCCCGTATTTCTTCACCTTCACAAAACTTTCTTCTGGATAAACTCCACGGTTGTAAAGAATGCTGATCAAATTCCCATGTGAACGCACTTAAAAATGTCACAAAAATTTCCAGCCAAATACATGAATAGAAATGTGAAAAACAAAGCTGAAAAAATAGCAGAACACGGGGTTCAAACCTGTTGGCAGCATATCCTGATTTGAAAAATCACCAACAAAAAACTCAGACACAGTTCATCGATTGCAAAATACACTAAATATGCAAAACAGAGAGAAGGGATTAATACCGAAGAACTCGCTAACGATTGCTGCGGAACCACGAAGAGTGATTATGTCTTTCGCAACTGTTCTTGCAGCCATTCCCTTTCTTCGGTGCGTAATTTCCAACAAAGAGAAAACGTTAAAAAGTTTTAGACTTTGAGATCGGTGATTGCGCGGTGAAGCAAAATGAGAACGATTTTTTATCTGGTGAGCGGAGTGAACTGGTTTGAAAAAGGGGAAAAAGATGGCAATAAATTAGGGATTGGAAGTGGAAAAGAAACTTGATGGGGAAGCACCATAACGGCTAGTTTCAAATATTTTTTATTTTTTTTGGGAGTGGCTTGTTATTGGGCCTTTATTGATCCATGGTGGCAACGCCGTTATTGTTTAAAATATTTCAATTTAACGGTCATGTGAAAGGAATTTGCCTTTTGAGATTCCCGATCCCATTCATTTTGAGTGCAACTCCACGTGTATTTACATTACAAATACAGAATTAATATAAAAATAGATCACAAAATTATAAGAAAGTGTATTTTCTTTTTATGTATTTCAATAAAATTAGTTTTATTTTTAAATAGCAACTGATTAATATTTATTTTTATTTTATACTGAGAAACTAAAATAGTTTTAATTATAAGATGTCACTGAATAAATATTAATAATTTATTATGATTAAAATTTATTAACATTTATAATTCTTTATATAGACCGGTTTTCAATCACACAAAAATCTATTTATATAACAAATTTTTTGAATTCTTGGAATAATCATTTATAAATTATACTCATGATAAATTTATAAGCCAATTATAGTGTATCATTTGTTAGTTATTATTTATAGGTACTCAACCATATTTTTTATACAATCATATTATAACTCTTAATATTATTATTTTAATATTTTTTATATTATTTAATTTTAAATTTATTTCTAAATTCATCTCATCAAAAAATTTATACAATTTTAAGAGTTGTCAAACTATCATCTTCCTTCTTATTTATAAATATATATATTGACAATCGTTATTTTTCATATAACTATATCACAACTTTCAATATTATTATTTTAATATTTTTCTTATATTATTTATTTTTAAATATATCTTTTATTATATATATTTATTTCTAAATCCATCAAATTAAGAACTGTATATAACTCTAAAGTTTTTCAAACTATATTTTTCTTATTTCTATTCTTGACTGAAACATTAAAAAACAAGAGCAGCATGAGCATGAAAATTGAAGAGAAGTGATGAAGATGATTGTTAAAATGTAAAGTATATAGGTTTATATTATTAGGTAAATTGAATCCATCAAGAAATTACACCATCATAGAAGAACATGTTGGCAAGAAAATGGAAATATCATTGTCTTCCTACTCCTCAATTCCCAAAAAATTGATATATCTGAAATGAATTCGAAAGATGGAACAGAAAAGTTGGGATTTGATCTAGTTGGATGGCTCAGAGAAGAAGTTGTTGACTGATGGCATAATCTGAGGGTTCTTGCCACGAACATACTTCCTCAAGCTATGTTCTGAATATTTCTCTCCCTCCTCAAAGTTATCAAGAATTCCAGCAGCTCTGTTCTGCTTGGTCACCCTGAAACCATGATCAAATTCAATAAGATACACCTCAACAAATATATACCAGTATCTCGGTTAAGAAGTGAATTTTAAACTTAATTAGTCGATTTATAAGGTGAGATTTAATCTACTTACAAAAAATTAAATATCTTAATCTCTAGTTGATGTGTGACGTCTTGACGTGACAATATATATTATGCATGATTCGATAATGGTCTGATAGCGGATAACACGATAGGTCAAACAAACTTTTTTTGTGATAGACTTTTAAATGAGTCGGATACTATGCTAAAATAAAAAGTATACTTTAAACTTAACAACTTCATAAAATCAACCTATAAGGTGAGATTTGCCCTACTTATAAAAAAATGAAATATCATAATCTCTAATCGAAAATAGAAAAACATTAATTGAAGGATTTTGATGAAATTGAGACAAATTTTCGTCCCTTATTACCAAAACAAAGTTGTGTAAGTCATAAGAATGTGTCACGAATTTTGTGATTTTTTTTTTGTGTAATTACTCTAAACTACAATTATGTCACCATTTTGTTACATTAAAATTGCATCACGTTTTTCACAGAAATTGTCCTAGTTTTCCTGAAAATCTTTAATGAAACATTGAATTTGAAAATGAAAAGTCAAAACAAATTTATTGAAAATCTTACATCAATTAAAACTTAAAATTTTTCAATAAAAAAAAAGAAAAAAGAAATAAAATCTAATAGTTGAGATATATGAGAGATCCATACCTAACTTCGGGATTGGTGGTTATATTCCTGACAAGTTGCATACCGCAGATACCAACAGCCACACCAACAGCAGCGAAGAGTGGGTATACCTATTCCATATAACAACATTCAAAATCAAAACAAAAACCCCTTTACTATATCATCATCACCCTCTTAATCAAAACCTTTATTACTAAATTTCATCTAATCAGAGGATAAATCAGTCTCATGCCACTGATATGTTCAAAAGGTGCACCAGTTTAATAAATCATTACATTACTAGTGCTGTTCTTCCATCAGAGATAATCATTCCCTTAATTCAAGTGAACCAACCAAAACTCTAAAAGTGATTTAAGAATAATGCATAAAAACACACTCAATTATGAGTATGAGTCTGTTTACATAACATGGTTAGAATTAATCACTGCACTCGAAATATTGCCGTTTTAGAGTTCAGATCTCCATCACGATTTTGTTCTTAAAAATTGTCAACATCAGTTTATATACACATTTCTTTCTTAAAATCGTGATGGAGATACAATCTCTAAAACAAACAACACCTTAAATACAAAATTTCAATGATAATTGATCATAACGATAAATCGGAAGATAAAGAAACAGAAGGAAGAGAAAAGAACCTCAGGTTTCAACCATCTGTTGGCTGCCATGTTGAGAAGAGAAGGTGCAGAAAAGAGAAACTAAAACAAAGAGAAAAACAGAAAAGAGGCTCTGCTTCCAAGGAAACTTATTAAACTGAATGAGGAATGAGGAATGTTGAACTCGTTTATATGTGTGAATGCGATGCCAAAATCGTGCCTTTTTTATGGTTAATGCAATAACCCTACAAATTTGTAACCTTTGTGGCTACCAAATTCAAAGAATTGGTCAACACCGACTAATTAAAATTACTTGTTTTTCTTGATTTTGAAGTGAATCAATGGTTGGCTTCCTACTTTCATGCTTCAATTTTGGACCTTCCTTTTTAGAATATTATTATTTTTTTTCCATTTTTCAAATCTAGTTTTCTTTTAGAACGTGCCGAATTCCTAAATTTGTATTATGTCGCATAGACATTGACACGAACACAAATATGCCATGAACACTGATATGACATAAATAAATATTGATACGGACATGAAAATATGTATAATATCTAAAATGTAAGATATATGGACACAAGTCTATATATTATATAATTATAAATTATACAAATTTGCAATAAAGATTTATATGTATAAGTATGTTTCAATTTTTTTAATAGAAAAATATTTGTCATGACTAGTTCAAAATGATTTTTTTTTATTTTTATAATCATAATAAAAATTTATACAATAAAATTTTATTTTATTTTAAATTATGTATTTTTTATTTTTAAAATTATGTTAAAATTATTTACTAAAATTATCATAAATTCAACAAATATATTTTGAATTAGACATTTTATTGATACATATCATACAAGTGTGTTACAAGTATCAATATCCGATACATATATTCAATCCGTGTATTGAATTAAAAAGACGTGTAAAGAGTCAAAGTATAACTTTTTTTGAACAATACATTTTCTTTCATTTTTATTTTATTTTCTGAAAGCATAAAAGTAGAACATTCTAAATATGCATGCGTGAGTAGCAAGGTGGAAGAATCGTACTTGAATACGCTCTCTTTTTATGACCATGAACAAGATGTGAAAAATATCATGCCATGTATTTTAAATATTTTTATAACTGGCGTGATCGAAGTGTTTTTAATATTTATTTTATTAGAGAATGCATGTATTTTATTTTTTAATATTTTACCTTATTTGTGTATCCGTATTTTTTAATATCTAACAACTTTATGTATTTATATTTTAAATATATATTAAATAGCAAATGCACATTATTTTATGATAAAATAAACAAAAATAGGAATACACAAACACTGTTAAATATTAAAAAACTGGATACACATACATATTTTTAAATATTAAAAAATGCAGACATATAGAGATTATCGAATGTTGATACAAAGATATTGTTAAATATTAAAGAATGCAGATACAATGATGTTGTCAAATATTAAAAAATACAAATACATATACGTTTATGATAAAATAAAAAATTTGATACACAGACATTATTCACTATTAAAAAATACTCATACACCTAAATTTATATTTATGATAAAATTAAAAAATACGAATATACAAACATAATTATGTTTTTCTAATAAATAATAATAATAACATTGATAATATTAATAATTATGATATTAATAAGATTAATAGTATTAATAAACATTGGTTACGAACTTATTTAGGGTTTTATTTTCGTATGTAATTTTCTCAAACATCACATACAATTTTGTTTTCATATATAATGTGTCCAAGTTTCAAAGATCACCTGGATGCCCCTCAAACTCCACCTAAAGTTTCAAAAACCGGTAATAAAAATTACAGATAAACGAAATCCAAACTTAAACTTTGAAAGTTGGGATAATCTTCCAATTCAAAGGAAGAGGATGATATACACAAAATTTACTATAATGGGTATGATGTAGATAGTTCGATTTTGAAAGATTGAATTAGGCCAAAAGTCTACCTCTAATTGTTGTAAATATTCATTATTAAATAATAATGCACATTTACAACAATTGGAAGTAGACTTGCAGCCTAGTTCCACCTTTCAAAATCCGACTTCTTTGCATCATACTCATCATAAAAAATTATGTAAATTTCTGTATGTAATGTTTGGACATATTACATAAAAAACAAAATTTGTAAGTAATGTCTACTAATACTTTTATTATTGTTAATATTAATAATAATGTTATTGTTAGTATTATTTATTATAAATAATTTATTACTATTATTATTATTAAATATTAATATCAATATTTAATGTCTCTTGGCATTACATACAATTCTATTTTTGTATGTAGTGTGCTCAAGCTTCAAAGGTCTTATAGATGTCACCCAAACTCCACCTAAAATCCCATAAATCGCTAATAAGAATTTCTAGACTTTAGCTTGGTCACGTAGACAGAACAAATCATAAATTTCTGATTTCTTCTACCTATGTGACCAAACTTAACTGCAGAAATTCTTATGAACGTTTTATGGGATTTCATGTGGAGTATGAGGGGAATTTATATGAGCTTTGAAACCTAGACACATTACATAGAAAGATAAATTCGTATGTAATGCTTAGACACTTTACATACAAATTTTTTATATGTAATGTTTGGAGATATTACATACAAAAACAAATTTGTAACTAATGACTACTAATACTTTTATTATTATTAATATTAATAATAACATTATAGTTAGTATTATTTATTATAAATAATTTATCACTATTATTATTATTAAATATTAATATCAATATTTAATGTCTCTTGGCATTACATACAATTCTATTTTTGTATGCAGTGTGCTAAAGCTTCAAAGGTTTTATAGATGCCACCCAAACTCCACCTGAAATCCCATAAATCGCTAATAAGAATTTCTAGACTTTAGCTTGGTCATGTAGACAGAAAAAATCAGAAATTTATGATTTCTTCTACCTATGTGACCAAGCTTAACTCCAGAAATTCTTATGAACGTTTTATGGGATTTCATGTGGAGTATGAGGGGAATCTATATGAGCTTTGAAACCTAGACACATTACATAGAAAGATAAATTCGTATGTAATGCTTAGACACTTTACATACAAATTTATTATATGTAATGTTTGGAGATATTACATACAAAAACAATTTTGTAACTAATGACTACTAATACTTTTATTATTAATAATATTAATAATAATGTTATTGTTAGTATTATTTATTATAAATAATTTATCACTATTATTATTATTAAATATTAATATCAATATTTAATGTCTTTTGGCATTGCATACAATCCTATTTGTGTATGTAGTGTGCTCAAGCTTCAAAGGTCTTCTAGATGCCACTCCAACTCCAAATGAAATCTCTTAAATCGCTAATAAGAATTTCTGCACTTAGCTTGGTCATATAGACAGAAAAAATCAGAATTTTCTGATTTCTTCTACCTATGTGACCAAGCTAAGTGCAGAAATTCTTATGAACGGTTTATGAGATTTCATGTGAAGTTCGAGGAGAATCTATAAGACATTTGAAACCTAGACACATTACATAAAGATAAATTCACATGTAATGCTTATGCACTTTACATACATATTTTTGTATGTAATGTTTTTACGTATTACATAAAAAAAAATTTGTAAGTAATGTCTACTAATACTTTATCATTATTAATATTAATAATAATGGTATTGTTGGTATTATCTATTATAAATAATTTATCATTATCATTATTATTAAATATTAATATTAATATTGATAATAATACTAATAATAATACATTAATAATAAGATATTTTTGTTTTGAAAAAAAAATGTTATTTTGAAAGCAATGAATTAGAATAAATGCATTATTATATGTAAATTTTAATAATTAAAATAATTTAAAAAGTGCATTTATATAAAAAAATTTTCTCAAATTTGAAAGTTTGGTTTTATCGCGATTAATCATCTAAGTATTCCATTATTTTAAAAATCAATTTTCTACTCAAAAATATTAATTATCAATAAATTACAAAATAAAAATATATATGTAATATATGTATATGGACAATTATGATTCAGGTTTAGATTTTCATTAAACCCTAAAATATCTATTATGCAATAAATAGAAATGAATGGAATGACAAGGTTTTGGTATTTATAAAGAAAATTTTTTAGAATAATTTATTTTGATTTATAAATTCAAGAACCGTGTTCTTACCTGGATTTGCAACGTTGTGTTGAATTGAGGGTTCTTTCTTCTTGCACCTAACAAATTTCTTCCTGCACCCTAATAACTTTGTGTTGAATTGAGGGTTCTTTCTTTTTGCACCCAAACAAATTTCTTCCTGCACCCTAACAACGTTGTGTTGAATTGAGATTCTTTCTTCTTGCACCCTAAGAAATGTCTTCTTGCACCCATCATTTTCAAGAAAAAGACTGTTTTACTCCTTTTAAAATTGACATTCGGATTGTTCTTTGGAGAATATTTTAAAAAACGATATTTCAGAATGATTTTTTGTCTTTCAGATTTTCTATTCCGAAATTCAAGAATCACCCAAAACTATAAAAGAATAATTTTGATATTTTAAAGAATGGAGGGGTGCAGAAAGGAAACTATAGGAGTGCAGAAAGAAAGTACCTGGATTGAGTTAGACTCTTCCTTCTTCTTCTTCTTCTCATTCTCAAAGCTAGCAATAAGATGGGTGCAAAAAGAAAAAAACTTTGCCTTCTCTTTGAGAAAGTTAAAATGAATTACGTTTAAAATGTACCTAATGTTCCTGTTAAATAGCTCAATATATTTATCTTATATTTTATTTTGAGATATTCTTGTTGTTATTGGAATAATAAAATAACCTGAAAATCTGAGTTTGTTACCAAAATAAATACAGTTTGTTTTAATTTACAGGTAATATAATGAGAGATTCGGATAACAGACCAAAGATTTGATCAAGATTACAATTTAAAAAAAAAAGTGCGGGATAAGTTATTTTTATTTGAAAATAAGGGAACCAAAATCGTATATTGAAAACAATAGAAAATCAAAATTATATTTAAGTATTCATTACAAATAAAATATAAGATATATTTTATGTTATCACGCCAGAAAAAAATTATAATCATTATAATAAATATTTATTTTTACAATTGGTACTCTAAAATCAAACTTATCATAATTTTGAATTAATTCATAGTATAACTTAAACTCACATCTTTAATGTAATTTTTTAGACTAAAATTGAATAAGTATAGTACAATATATCTTTTTATGAAAAAAGTTAAATAAATCCTGAGTTTGGGGAAAGCAAAAATAACTACTCGTTTAATTATAAAAGGATAAATTTGTTAAATCAATCAGTAAATTGAACATGGTGTCGTGGTGTAGTTGGTTATCACGTCAGTCTAACACACTGAAGGTCTCCGGTTCGAGTCCGGGCGACGCCATTGCCAAAAATTATACAATTTTTTTATATTCTCATAATTAGTTTAAAAAGAAATATTTTTTAATTTTATATTAAAATCATGTTATAATTATATTTTTTTTTAAAATTTAACATTTCACTAATACGAATTTTAGAGCAGTTCAAAATGTGTTCGTAATGTGTTTAAATGAGACCTTCTGGAAGTTTCTAGACGTTTTGAATACTAACCCTTTGCATTGCAGGGTCGTGTGAATACAAAAATAAGCCATCACACAATTCATAGTTTTAGTCCCAACACACTTGTCAAATATTGAGAAATTTGAAATTGAAAATTGTTATAAAGGAAACCCTTGTTTGACTTTGCTTCCTGCTTCATGATGGATCTAGAAAATTGTATTTGTTGACCAAATTTCCTTTTTTTATTTATTTATGTTTAGTGTTTAATTGGGGATTTAGCAGTGAGTTCATGTTCCATGCCTCTCTTAGCATATAATAATGAGTTTGAAGATAAAAAAAATTAATGAGACATTCATAATTGCATCATATGGCCATTGATGATACACAGAACGTGAAGAGTGACATCAAATGGATAAATATAATAGAATGGAAACTAGTCAACCACACAAGTGAATGCTGATTCAAAGAAAAAATAAATGATAATTAAGCTATTTGATAATTAGTTATTTTTAATTTGAGTATATAGTTGTTAGCTTTACATAACAAAATGAGAGTTTATAATATACATTATCGGAATAAATAAAACTACACTAGGATTTTTGTACCCAATTATTCTATCAACAAATTTATTACTCGAAGACTTAGGTATGGAAATAGTATATTAGACATGAAAGGAAGAGAAATTTATGTTTACTAAGTTTTAAGAAGGTAATTAAAATTTCAATATTCAAACTAGACATGAAGAGGTATTGTTATAATATTTCCATTTTTTTATTGTTTTTTTTCATTTTTATTTTTGTACCGTTATAATATAGTTAGACATAAATAGTCTATCAGGAAGGAGTATTGTTTATAGGATGATTTCTAATCATCGATTTTGAGGAGATCGGCATCTTAAACCTCTTATTGTTTTAAGGATAAAATTGACTCATCGATTTTTGGAGGTTAGTCTTTCAAGTTTTCTGTCGCTCTTGTGATGATTTATAATAATCAGTTTTGAGAAGATAACCTCTCAAATCCCTTATCTTTCGTAGAGTGATATTTACTCGTTAACTTTGAGGAGATTGACCATGCATTTTGAAATATTTGACCAAGATTCTCGATAAAAAATTTATGAAAGAACCAACTAATTCGAGACTTTTGAAAACTATTTTTCAATTCCCTATATATTGTGAGGAAACTTTTCTCATAAAAAAAAATAATAGAAAAAAAAATCAAATTATTAGACTGATTCAACAAAGTACCATTAACTCTTTAAATATAATTATATAATTAATGTATATATTTTGTCAACTAATTAAAAATAATCAGGAATATGTATATATTGTCAACTAATTAAAAATAATCTGGAATATTTTGTTTTTCTTTTCTTGTCTGGTTCACTGTTCCACACAATCACATAATCAACCTCCTTAAAACATTTAACACAAGCTCAAACTTCATTAAAACTATTATTTGTCATAATAAATATTCTCAAAATTGATTAACACAATTCAACATAAACATATAGAAAATCTATCTGTGAACTTGTCATATCAAAACATATTCTAAATATAGTGAAAAAAGAAAGACCATGGTAGAAACAAGTTATTTTTTATCTGTGCTATTATTTTTTATTTGCATTTAATACAAAATATCCATTGAAAGTTTAAATTTAGGCACGTAAGCATAAAAAAACATTTATAGTAAAAAATAAATGATAATTTTTGTCATAAAATCTAAACCATTTTAGTAAAATATATATTTACAGTAATATAAAAATTTAAGTTTTTTATTCACAATGTTAATGTTGAATTACAAAACATTGTTTTTATATTTTATAAATCTTCCTTTAAAAAATATAAAATCTAATACTATAGTTTTACAACTGTTGAAGTTGAATGTAGTAAAAATGTTCATGTCACATTGATTATGTAAATGTCTTGTATTTTTGTGAAATAAAATATTCTTTGTTCTTATACATGTCACTGATAATGTCATGGAACATTCTAGAATACTGCAGTGTCTATTTCAAAACATTTATTTATTATGTTCTCCATTACCCTATATTTATTATGGAATATTTTTCTGTTAAAGTTATCGCTAATTATGAATATTAAATAGTTAAATACCACTTTCATACCTTTTATTTTCTATACCAAAATTAACTGCAGTGTTAAATGAATATGATTCATAATGCTAATGAAGGTTTGAATAATAAAATTAAAAAAAAGAAAAATGATAGTTTGGTAATTTTTGGAATTGTATATAATTATTGATATGATGAATTTAAAAATAAATATATAATAAAAATTAAATAATATAAAAAATATTAAAATAATAATTTAAAGAATAAAATTAATTTAACTATGTTTAGAGTTAATGAATAAATATAAACTTGATAAGTATTGGCATAAAAACAGCTCAAAACTCGAATATTCTTTAATTCCACTTTACAATTTCGGCAACAGCTAGCAAATGCTTGACCAAATATCATTAAAAAACACTAAACAATGTTGAACATCTAAAACACTACTATTTTAAACATTAAATAATTTTCTAATTTTGACTTAATTACATATATTTTTTGACATATTTTATGAATTTAATAAAATTTGTCATATGAATTTTAAAACTATTCACCTTTTATGTTTCTGATGATTGATTATCAAATAATTAACAATATGATGATTAATAAAAAAACTACATTTCTTTCCAACCAAGTTTTACTATTAAACTCCATTTCTTAACCTTTATCATTAAATTATCAATATCTTAAATTTTACTATCAAAATTTTAAATTTTCAAAGTTTATACCACACAAAGTTCACATATTTGTCAATTTGATGTGAACTTATCCCTATTTGTATTAAACTATATATATATATATTCATGTATAATTTTTACCTACTTTATATTTTTATTTAAATTGAAATTCCAATAATTATAAAGTTATTAATACATTCAAAATAATGTTATATAAAATAAAAAAGAAAAATATACAGAGAAAATGAAAATTATCATTGAATAAAAAAGAATGAAAATTTAAAAAATAAAAACAGTTTGTGACATAACTGATATACTTTAAACTGTTGCACATAGTTAAATTAAAAATAGTTTGAGAATTTATATTTAGTTATTTTAAATATAATACATGTTATATATTTTTTTAAGTATTATATTTATTTTACAAAAATAGAATTTAATAATGATTAATTAATTATTTTGCAAAAATAAAATTACTGTAAATAATCTATAAAATTACAAAAATCATGAAAAGTGCTTCTAGTGACTCATAAAAAATAATTTTTTTAACGTCAACTAGATCTTTAAAGCATTCTAAATATTTAATTTACTTTTCCCCTACTTAATCCTTTTAAAATAATTTTACTATTCAATAATTGTAAAAAATAAAACAAAAACTATTTTGCAGTTAAGAAATCAAATACAACAGAAGTATCAAAGAAGATAATGAACATTTTAACAAATTTTGCTAACAAATGTTTCTCTGTATTTACTTTTGTTTTCAACTCTTCCAAAGAAAATACATGTTATTTATTATACTTTAAACCCATAAAATATGTGATTATTATCGTATTATACTTTTAATAAATTACTCAAATTGAAAAAAAATATTATAAACTTATATGCTTTTAGAATTACTTGTGAATATGGATACTATATTCATATTTTTTTTAACGTTTTCTTCTAGTTTTTCATATATTGTTTTTCTTTTAATAATATTTTTGTCATATAGTAATAGATGGTTTAATAGATGGTTGTTGTTATTAATGTGTCAACCTATCTAAGATCGTCAAGTATTATAATATATAATATAATCTTTTTTTATAAAAATAATTATATAATTTTTAAAATTTAAGTGATTAAAAAACCATTATTAGAGGAAGGTAGAAAACTAAAATGATGTAGTCAAATGTGGTAGAAGGCATTTCTAGATGGTAGTGACAAATCTTTTTAATAAGAGGTTGAATTAATTATCAGAAAAAGAATTAGGCCAAAAATATTGCATAATAATACTTAATATTGTAAGTTTTTTATAGAAAAAAAAATTATATTATTTTTAAAATTGAAGTGATTAAAGAAAACATTATTAAGAAGGTCGAAAACCAAAATGGTTCAGTCAAATGTGGCAGAAGGCATTTCTAGATGGCAGTGGCAGCAGAGGCTTAACCATGGGCAACCCTTGGTTTTCATTTTCCAATGCAACTAAACCAGCGGCTCCAACCTACCTTTTTTTTCTTCTTCCCCAAGCAAAACCGGTCACGTCCCTCACGTGACCCCTCACGTGATCACCACACACTGTCTTCTTCGGACACATAACCCTTCTTTAAATACTCCTCCTTAACCCTTGTTTTTCTTCACCAAATCACTCTCTAATACTTTTCTATCTCATTCCAACTCAAAAACACTATCATGGGTAATCACTGTTCTATTCTTCTTTCTCAGCTTCATATATGTTGCTTTAAAATTCTCAATAATCATTGTTTTTAATGCTTTTTTCTTCTTCTTAGCAGCATCAGACAAGAAGATTAGGATCGGTATCAACGGTAATTGTTTTTTTAATTTTTGTTTTTAATTGGCTTTTACTGCTTCGGTGCTTGTTTGTTTTGTACTAGGATGTTTTTTTTTTTGTTTTTTTTTTTATATGTGAACTGAAGCATATGATGAAATTCTTTGCATGCAGGATTCGGAAGGATTGGCCGTTTGGTGGCCAGGGTTGCTCTTCAAAGGAACGATGTTGAACTCGTTGCAATCAACGATCCTTTCATCACCACTGACTACATGGTGAATCTGTGTTTTTTATTCTGTTTTTTTTTTTTTTTTGGGAGAGAAAATCATAGTTTGGCACATGAGATAGTAGCTAGCTTCTGTTAACAATCCGTGTTGTTTAGAGTTCTAAACTTTGATTATTTGGCAGACGTATATGTTCAAGTATGACACTGTTCATGGCCAATGGAAGCATTTTGATGTCAAGGTGAAGGACTCCAAGACCCTTCTCTTTGGTGAGAAGGCTGTGGCAGTTTTTGGTACCAGGTAACTCGTGCCTTCAATGATTTGTTATTGTAATTAGTAGGACTCAAGGTTTTGTTTTTTTTTTATCTGATTATTTTATGTTGTTACCTCAGGAACCCCGAGGATATTCCATGGGGTGAGGTTGGTGCTGATTATGTTGTTGAGTCAACTGGTGTATTCACTGACAAGGACAAGGCTGCTGCTCACTTGAAGGTTCACTCTGATTTCTGATCCCCAAAATTTTTCTGTTGTCATTTGAATTTTAGATCTTTTGATTTTCTCCTGAATACTATTTACCTTGTAATAGATTTCTAATCTCGGAAGAGTATTGAGTAGTTTGAAATGAGTGTAATGTGGGATTCACTTGAAGGTTCACTCTGATTTCTGATTCCCAAAATTATTCTGTTTTCATTTGAATTTTAGATCTTTTGATTTTATCCTGAATAATGTTTACCTTGTAATAGATTTCTAATTTCTAATCTAGGAAGATTATTCAGTAGTTTGAAATGAGATTAATGTGGGATTTGGTTGTTATCAGGGTGGTGCCAAGAAGGTTGTGATTTCTGCTCCCAGCAAAGATGCACCCATGTTTGTTGTTGGTGTTAACGAGAAAGAATACAAACCAGAACTCGACATTGTTTCCAATGCTAGCTGCACAACCAATTGCCTTGCTCCCCTCGCCAAGGTTTTTTGTTTGATACCAAGTTTCTGGTGCTTCTTTCTGTATTTCAAACTTGCCTGCGTGTCTGCTAATTACTAATTTTGATCTTGCATAGGTCATCAATGACCGATTTGGAATTGTTGAAGGTCTCATGACCACTGTTCACGCCATCACAGGTTCGTCCATAGCCTCTGTTGTTCATCTTTTTCAATCATTCCATGTTCTTTTTCAATGTAAGATGAAGACGATGTTCATTACTATGTACTTTTTGTGATGAATCAGCTACCCAGGAGACTGTTGATGGTCCATCAAGCAAGGATTGGAGAGGTGGAAGAGCTGCTTCCTTCAATATTATTCCCAGCAGCACTGGAGCTGCCAAGGTATCAATTTTCATTGTGCCTAAAATGGTTTATTTTATATCACTCCTTTGCTTGGATGATGCTAATTTTATTATTCATAACCTTCTTCTTTGTTGAATAATGCTAATTTTATTATTCATAACCTTCTTCTTTGTTGAATGATGAATTTGGGATAAACAGGCTGTAGGAAAAGTTCTTCCAGCACTGAATGGAAAATTGACAGGAATGTCCTTCCGAGTCCCCACTGTTGATGTTTCAGTTGTTGACCTCACTGTCAGAATAGAGAAGCCAGCAACCTATGAGCAAATCAAGGCTGCAATCAAGTAAGAGTTTTTTTTAAGGTTTTGAAAAACTTTTCATTTGATTTGAATGTGTCTTTGTTTTTCTACTAACATCAACTGTCTGTGTTGAAATTCCAGGGAGGAATCAGAGGGCAAATTGAAGGGTATTTTGGGATTCACTGATGAAGATGTTGTGTCTACTGATTTTGTTGGTGATAGCAGGTGAAGTTGTGTTCTTAAGCAATGCTTATTCTCTGAAAATCGTAGTTGGTGAAAGATGATAAACCATCATCATCAGTTTCTGTTGTCTCTATCTAATTACTTACCATGATTACTTTCTGTTGCTGTTAATTTCTACAGGTCTAGCATATTTGACGCCAAGGCAGGAATTTCTTTGAATGAAAACTTTGTAAAACTTGTTTCGTGGTATGACAACGAATGGGGTTACAGGTAATGGTCCTACACCATGTACGAGGAAACATGTTTTTTGTTTATAAATCCTTTGTTTAATTTGTAACATGACAAGGACAAATGTTTTTTTTTGCAGTACCCGTGTGATTGACTTGATTGTCCACATTGCATCTGTGGCATAAGAATTGAAGCTGAGCATGGATTTCATCGCCGTTCTAAATTTTAATCGAGTTTTAGTGTGAATTTGGAATAAGAACACTTGTGTTACTTGTGTTGCTGTGAGTGTGATATCATTGTAATACAGTGACCACAATTTGTATTTACATTTTTTTAGTTATTAGACGGCCTTAGGTTTTTTCTCCTAATGTGATGAACGGTTCCCTCTTCTGTTTCTGTCATCATAATCATCTATAACACAACCACCATTTTGTTTTCCATTTCTCTTTTGTTTTCATTACTTATTAATATCGTTAACGTTATTATCATAATCATTTTTGTGCAGATTACTGATTTATAAATTTTGTTTAACTTGTTAAAAATTGCAATTTAGCCCTCTGTTTGGGATCATTGAGAATGGTCAAGCCCAACATCATGAAACCTAGATTGAAACAATGCAGGGTTTAGGGTTTACTTATTTCTTCATGCACTCCTACTTTTTTTAAATACCAGAATTATCCTTGATAATTTGATAAAAAAAACTATGGAAAATTTTTCCGAAACACATATTTTTTAATTTTTAGAATGATAAATTCAGAATTCACAATATGTTCTACTATATTCCGAAAATATTCTGAAAAGTGTAATGTTTTAGGCATTTTTAAAAAGGGTAAAATGGTCTTTTCCAAAAATGATGGGTGCATGAAGCGGTGCAGGGAGAAACACCCAACAATAAAACAGAGTGGTTCGGAAGGCCCATAGTTAACACTCAGCAAAAAAAAGAAATGCAAACCTCATGTTATGATTTTTTTTTTCAACTTCCTTATTTCCTAATCATTCTTGTTGGTAAAATTTAAATTTTAAAATGCATTCCTAACAAGATTTTTTATTTATTTAAAAAAATTTAGTTTTAATTTTTTTTATACGAATAAAACACTAAACACTGCACAAAAATTAAGATATTAAACAATGATCTTGTAATTTATTTATTTTTATATAAATGGTACTTGTAGTTTTAGAAAGACGACTTTATTAACTTTATTTTTCTCTCTTTTAGGGTATTTCCGTATAAAAATTATTACAAAATATTATTATTGTAACATAAATTTCACATAAAGTTAATTAAAATTAAGAAGAACTGTTCATGCAACTAATTTTTCTATCTCATAAATGCCTCTTTAAATTTAAGTAATTGATAAGAGTGTAATTTCAGTAATATTTCATATTAAAATATAGGCACTTATGAGGATTTATTGCTAATTTACATATAAAATAATCTCTAATTTATGAATTTATACCACCTTTTTACATTTTTCATGATCTTTATTTGAATAAGAGTATTTTATTCCCAAATTTGGTGTTAATTGCAGATTTCTAAGGAAGATTGGAGATTTGGATTAAAGATGAATGAGTTGAGCCAAAAAGATAAAGATAGAAGGTCCCAGAATGGAAAAAGATGCAAAGAAAGATTGAGCCTTTTTTATGTTTTATCATTTAGCCCATTAGCGCGACATAGGAAACAACCTAACCCTAGAAAACTAG
>Ga0123342_1000089_pt1 | contig 103240 bp, 75 predicted proteins | sample Turbeawhitnodule_FD_89960 | JGI IMG/M metagenome (GOLD analysis project Ga0123342, IMG submission 89960) | Root nodule microbial communities of legume samples collected from Mexico - Turtle bean Mexico white nodule | ecosystem: Host-associated > Plants > Roots > Nodule | place: Mexico: Nepantla...
ATCTGGTGATATCCAGTATGGCAATGACTTCACCATTTTCTACAACAGGGAGGTGCCTGAATTTACCTATCAGTTAAAATGAATAAATCATATCTCATTTAATGGATTACTTTATGACTGTCACAATTAGTACAAAAATTAAATACACAGATAATAGAAAAATATGGCAAAGTTATGATCAGGTATTCACCAGATAAAGATAAATATACATTAATTACTACTTAAATAATTAATAACTTATGTTTTTCTTAATTAATATTTATGAATACAATACCATCTAATAATTAATATATGTAAAATGTAATAAATTAAACTAATAATAATCTATTAAATTTAATAAATAATAAATTTCATAACATTAACTTATATTCCTAATATATATTATAAATACCTGACTTCATTTGTTTATATTCTTGTATTTTCAACTCTGAAAGATTTATCAAATTCCATCAAAGGTATAATGTCTCTCTCCATCTCTGTTATCGTTTTTGAAGAATTTATGGATTTTTTTAGCGTGGATAATAAATGTATTGGGAAAGTGATGGAGGTTAATCATAATGTGGATTCGGTTTTGTCATCTACTACGCTTTCATGTACGAAAGACTCAAATGAAGTAGCTATAGGTGTTGAAGTTGAAGGAATCGAAAGAGCTGAAGAAAGGATAAGTCTTCGTCTCGGTTATGATTGGGTTAATCATAAAGTCCAAGATTTTTTCTCTTGGTATCGTTCTTCTTCAACTCTTAGCGATTTGCTTCCCAATATTTACATTTATTCTCCAAATGCTATTAAAGAAATAATTTCTTTTCGGCACACCGGAGTCGTCGACAATGTTTGTCATGTCCGTGAAAGTGATAGTTGTGAATTTTTTTATATTTTATGAATTTTTTTTACTGACCTTCATGTTAGGTTTCCTTTAAATGAGTTTCAAATGGTTGTACTTAAATATCTAAACATTGTTCGTACCCAACTTCATCCTAACGGTTAGCCTTCTATGCAAGCTTTTAGCATCTTATCTAAATTTCTTTCATTATCTCCTAGTCCAAAAGCTTTCCTATATTATTATAGTTCTCGACCTGATAAGTGACCAGGTTGGTTGTCTTTGATTAGTAAATCAAAAAATTGTTTTCTTAAACCATTTACTTCCTCATACAATAATTTCAAAGGATTATTTTTTTCAAAATCCTAATCGAAGACGATTACATAACCTAGAAGTTAATCTCGAATTCAAAAATAGCTTTTGGATTATGTAATCCATAATATATTTTTTTTAAATGTTATTTCAGATTACATAACTTGGAAACAACTTTTAGATTATGTAATCCAAAAGCTAGTCTCATATTAGAAAAGACTTTCAAATTATGTAATCCGAAAACTAATCACGCATATGAAAAAAGGCTTTCGGATTACATAATCCATAAGTTAATTACAATTTTGGTAAAAAACTTCCAAATTATGTAATTTGGAATATTGGAGAAGGACATTTTTGGAATACAAACTATTTTTGCGGGTGGCAGAAGAACGTATGGAGGTGCAGGAAGAAACAATCTTGGAGAAAATTTGGTGATAGATTTTTTTGGGTCAAATAAAAAATGTGAAGAAATTTATAGTTTTACTTCCTGCACCCTTTTCTTGAACCTACACGCCCACAATTTTCAAATTAACTATTTTATCCTTCTTTAAAGTGGTTTCTAGATTAGCTTTTATGAACAAATTTCTGTAACTCATTTTCTCGAATTCATGAAATACATTTTGTATAATAGGATAAAATCTGAAACAAAATTTACAAAACAGGTGAAATACATTCTGCAACAAGCTTTCTAATACAGAATTTTTTAAACAAACGTTCCAATTTTATTTTCTTTTTCTTCTAATTGTAGGGTTCTCCTCCTATTTTTCTTCTTCTGCGCAATGATTGTGTAAAGGTGGTGATTGCAACCAGGGAGAAACAAACGAGCAATTCAATCATCACTGCAAGTACTATTTTTTTTTACATTCAGAAACTGAAAATAGGTGAATAATTGAGTTAAACTAAAAAAATCACTAACATTAGTGGTAACAACTTTTAATTAAGTAAAAAAATTATGCACATAATTATTCTCTATTTTTTTTTAAAAAAAAATCACCTATTGTTTTGGGTGAACTTTTAATTATGATTTTTATTGAGTAAAATTAAATTTAGATTGTAATTTTTTATTATTAAAATTGTTTCCATAATATGAATGCAACTCCATATTAAAATTGTAACATATTGTATGTTACTATAGTTAAAAAATACATATTACATTAATAGTTTTATATATCTTTTAGGAAAATATGTGAGAAAAATTAGTAGTATTTATTTTGCTTGAACAAATATTTGATACCAAGAGCTATTAAGAAGATATTTGGATAACAGCCACTAGGCTAAAATAAAATCTTCAAATTTAGAAATATTTTCTTTAATATATAATTTAATACTGAATGTATACTTGTTCAATATTTTATTTAAATAAACAAAAAAATATATAAAAATCATATTTTTAATTCATTTATGAAAGAATTAAAAATATCTAAATGTATGTAATTGATAAGCTTTTTAAAATATTATGGAGGTACAAGTAACAATTCGTTTATATTCTTAGACACTTCTTGTAAAAAAATGTTATTCGAAAATGCCCATTTCAAATTAATGAGGGAATTTTTTTTACACCATATCAGTTTTAACATACACCTGGACTTTTATTAAAATGACAAAAATATTTATGTGAAGTAACAAAAATGACCTTAAATGAAACTGGATAAAGAAAATATTTCTGAAAACCCTTTTCTGTAATACATTTTCAAATTTGGATTTCTTGAACACATTCTAAATTCTGGAAATTATTTTTTCAAATATATTTCTAGATTTTATTTTCCAAAATGTATTTTTGACATTTCAAAATTATTTTTCCAAAATAAAATTTTGATTTTCGAATTATATTTTTTGAATTCTGAATTTTTAAGTCTATAATAGAAGATAAATTTGAAAGATAATATGGTACAAGTTCAAAGATTGTATGGTACATGTTCAAATTGGTATTTTACACGTTAGGATATGTTTGTGGGTGTACAATGATTTGTACAATGAACTTATCTGACCTTTAAAGTCTATATTCACATGTAGATCAAAATTACTAAGTATGAGTTAGATATTATTCTCTCTCTAGAATATGTTTAGGTTCATAAGTCAATCTATAATGTCTAAGTGTCTAGAAATAGATCAAGCACAGTAGGTGGATTTTTTATATATTTGAATTATGATTAATTTTATGTTAATCTTATGTTTGATAAGCTACCCTTCATCTTGATGAGAGTCTCTCTATACATAATATTTTTGTAAATTATTTTTGTTTTTTAAACAATCTCTTAGATAATTTATAATTAATTATATGAATTTACCTTGAGAATGAAATATATAAATTTATATGGAGAGTGAAATACTAAATGTAGGTTCATAGTTACTCTATATAAAAATGATCATTTGAAAAAAAAAATATGAAAAAATGGATGAAATATCATATTTCTTAATTTTTAAAAATAGAAAAATACTTAAGCAGCTCCGAAAACTTTAAAAATAAAGTTACACACAGTCCAAGATAAGCATATGTAATTAAACTCTATATATTGTAAATTATCTTAACTATTCTTCTGTGTCAAGCATGTCAGTTTTGTTGATATACTTCTAATTCGTTGCTATATTACTATTATTATTATTATTAAAACTTATTAATTATTGAATTAAAATTAAATTAGTTATATAAAAATAAAAAGGGGATAAATAATTTTTAAAAAGTTAGTTTTAAAATAACTTAATCTTTCATTTTTCTCCATATTATGTAATGGGATCACCAAATTATAATTAAAAATTACTTTAAAATCTATATTCATTAATAATATGGATATCCAATTATGAATCTCTCCATATATAAATATCCAACTCCATCCATGTATGTCTGAAATTCGATTTATAATCAATAACTAAAGTGATTAGTTACCCTAAAATATAAATACAATCTAAAAATATTCTTACTTCACTCATTAATTCCTTTACAATTTACTTTTATTTTATTATTTTTTACTGAGTTAAATATTAGGTAATCTTCTCTAAATATTTTCACTCAACTTTTACCATTAAAACTTATTGTAGTTATAAAAAAAATTAACTACTTACTTAACTTGAATTTAACGAATTAATGTCGAAAAATCAGTATCGTAAATGCAACTTCATAATATAAAAATAGAAAAATTATTTAACATCGGTTCAAGAGTCGAAAGTATTGTGTATAAATAGATTGTTTCCTGAGAGTATGATATATATATATATATATATATATATAACAATGTTAAACCTTATAATATTTAGTGTAACAAAAATATGATGAATCTTTTATATTTGCTAATCCATTAAATAGTATATAAAATAGTCATCAAATATTTAATTAGACTAAATATTATAAGGTTTAACATTCTTATATATATATATATATAATATAATATAGAGAGGTACGTTGATTGAGTATAAAAGTGTATTGTAATAAAGTGAGTTGAAAACTGAATGCCGCGTGAAGGTTGACTGGGTTTGATGTGTTGACCGAAGTTGGGTGACTTCACTGAATCGAAAACGCGCTTCGGGAGACATAAATTATGTGCTTATTTATTTACTACCGGAATCTGAAAACGACAAGGTCAATTAAATCAAAATAAATCTCATCACTTCAAAATTTATTTTTACACTTTTTTTTAATTCAAGTAATCTATAATCTTATTATTTTTCACTCACTTTAATTTCGGAAAATTAAATAAATTAAAACAGAGTACATGAACTAATATACCCTTTTGCCAGACAAGGATTAATATACTACCAATTTTTTTTATCTCACTTGTGAACATGGAAAATCTAAAAATAAAAATTTAATATGACTTCGTATCTTTTTCCATAGGATTTTAACTTCCTCGCTTATCATTAGTTTTGAGATCGGAATACGCCATTAGACTCTTGACAGCAGAGACTATAAGATTATCCGATCAAAATAATAAATTGAAATTTCTTACAGGATTTCTTGTGTTTTAGTATATTGAAATTTGTTTGAGATTGAAATGTGAAATTGTATATATAATAGATGTTGTAGAATGTATGAGTTTGGAATTGAATGTGTTAATTAATGTATTTGAATAATTTATTGAATTAATTCAAATGAAATGTTTGATTTTAAATGATTTTGGTTTAGAAATGATATATATATAGAGAGAGAGAGAGTGATTGACATAATAGCTAATTGACACAATGAGACTTGTATAATACTAAGCCGGAACTGTTAATATAATGTGTAGATTTGTAAAATTATGGGTTGAATGAAAGATTGATTTATTTCTTTTTGTATAGTTTCTACTTATAAATGATGTAGACTTTTATTATATGTATATTTAATTGAAAAATCCTTTAATTAGATATATTATGTGATTATTGGATGAAATTTTGTGTGGTTTGAAATTCTACGCTTTGGTATGATGTAATTGTGTGATTTTGGATATTGTGAGATTTAAAATATGAATTTTAATCAAGATAGTATATTCACGAAATAAAATATTATGTTAAGATTGTTTAGGATGTGCATCGACTAGAGATTCGTCTGGAATGAGATATTTTGACTCTCTTGAGATAATGAAATCATAAAGTCGAATGAGGTTCATATGAATGTGTAAGTTGTTTAAAAGATAACTATATTGACCTGTTATATGAGTTAACCTTGTCATACTAGGAAAGATAATATTGAAATTATTTATGCACATAGCTGTGTGGATTTCACAATGAGATAGTATGACATGTGCAAATATTTGAGTTTAGGTCAACGCACGAGTCTTTGGGAAGTAGAGTCAAGTGTCTGAGTATGTTGGTTTGACATGGAAGATGTGAATGATGATTTATGATAAGCACTTGATGGGTTAAGAAAATTTATGAGACTTGATGAATTATGACTTTTAAATTGAAATTTTATAGAATTATTTTATAATTAGCTTACCTTATTGTTTGTTGTGTTTTGTTTTCTTTATATGTGATGATATTGTTTTTACATAGAAGCAGATGAGGTTGCAGATAATAGAGCTCCTCGGCGAGCAGCTAAGGATAAGATGACTTTATTTTGAATGTTCTGTTTTGTTTTTAAAAAAATATTGTGTATATATTAAAATCCCTATGAATAGAAATATATTTTTGATATACAATTATAAGATAGTTGTATATATACCTACGTTAATTAATTAATTACTTACTTTATTTTATTTTACTGATAAATTAGTGATGTTGCAATTTGGGTTAGTGTCGGTTCTGATGCTTTTAAATGTCTTCCACAGATTTCATGAGTATTTGTTACTTTCTTTCATTGTTGTCTTATTTTGGTTCCACATAATTTAAATTATTTTTAAATACTGTAATTAAAAGGTTTATAAAAAAGATTTCTCTAAAATAAATTTGAATGTATTTTTGTTTGATTTGCGAGATATAAAAAATAAAAGTTAAATGAAGTTTGTCGTGGTTGCAGAACATTAATAGTTATATAGTTTATCTATAGAAGTATTAATTGTAGCCGTGTATAATAATGTTTTTGAAGAATAAATTGAAAAGTTAAAAAAAGAAAAAAAAAAGAGTTGAAGTAGGAGAAGAGAAGAGGTTATAAATTGAATATTCAAAGGACATCTAAAAGGCAGCAATTCAAGGTGTTGTTCATTCAAAGTTCTCCAAATTCCAGTCTCCGCGAGACTCCAACGTAAGAAAGAAACATGGAAGAAAAAAATCATTATTCCATGCCCATGGCTTCCAACGAAGCTTCACCGTAAGTACTCACTCTTTCTTAATTTTTCCAAAAGGAAAATTAAAACAACAAAGTAGAATAATCAAAACCTCAAACTTTCCGAGAAAAGTCGAACCAATTCAGTCCCATGATTTACCCGTGACAGGTTCGAGTCCCGTCAGATGCTCGCCACGTTCGTCTCCTCCACGCCGCTGCTCTCAAACTCATGGCGCCTCTGCACCCAGGCCAACGCCACCCCCTTCCGCACCTTCCTCGTTGACCGTGTCGGCGCCTCCGTCTATGTCGCCTTCTCCGGCGTCCAGATGCCCGCCGCCTCCGACCCCAACTGGAGGGACTTGGTGGCGCTCGAAAGCATCGGCGGCGTCCCCCTGTTTTCGCCCCGGCGGAGTAAGGAGGCGGAGGAGCCCGTCATGGTTCACGCCGCCATGTTCAATCTCTTCCTTTCCCTTTTCAAGTCTTTCCAAAACCAGGTTCGTTTTCATCTTTTCAATTCACACTTGTTTCAATTGAAGATCAACTCTCACATAACTTGGATGAGCACACACGAACTCGTTTCAGTGCTTTTTATACCTTATTTATATCAATCTTAATTAATTGAAGTTTTATCTGTAACAGTATGTGAAAAATTTCTTCCTTCCCTCTCCAATTTGCTGAAGAATATTTTGTATTGCTCTGTTAATTACCTGTTGAAACTGTCAACTGTTTTCTTTCATTTTTATTTTATTTATGAAAAATAGAGGCATGGGGTGTCACTCTTCCCCAGTAACTTTGATCTTTAGCACAAGAAAACAAAAAACTTGTATTGAAATTTTGTGAACTATAATTTTGGCTGAGTATGTTGTTTACGGTAATTTTTTGAGTTAATTAGCTTGCATCAGTTATGTAAATGTTATGTGCACGTGTTGAGTTTTGATGTATCATTTATTATTATTTAGTATGCTTCTCTTATTGCCATGGTTTTACGACATAGTTTTTGGGGATGGTACTTTTGCCTCATCAATTGATAGAACAGATAAAGAGAAAAAAAAAAGAGTGAATAGAACAGATAAAGAGAAAAAAAAGAGAGAATAATAATAACTAATAAAAAAATCCATAAAAAGGGAAAAGGTTGAAAGGGACACTTATTTGGTACATGAACCCGATCATGCATTCCATCGAGTTTTCAGACTTTCTTTGTCAGAGTTTTTTAGTGAAAAGATGAGAATGAATGAATGAATGAAGGCTGAGAGAAAAGGGAAAACATAAGGGGAAGTTACATGTTGAAATACTATTAACTAATTTCATTTATTAAAATTTCAATTTAAAAGAGATAAAAGATACCTTATTAATTTAATGAAAATTAAGGGTTGTAAAATTTGGCAAATAATACCGAGATAGTTACCACTGAGATTTTGGCTAATCTTAGAATAATTTATAAACATTAATTTTTATTACCATGGTTGTTATAAGCATGAATTTTTATTATTATTCAAACATTAAATTTCCTCTTCATTATTTTTAAGTCGTTGGTATATGCTAATAATATTCCCACTCCCGAAGTACCATGTACGTTTTTTCTTGTAAATATTGATTAGTTTCTAAATTCCATTGCATTCAGTAGTCCCTTTTATCTATTTTTGTTAAGAAATTTTATGCAAATATCAAAAAAAGAAGCAAAGTAGATGTCTGCAATGTGAACGGTGCCCTACAACCTCATATTCTCTGACATGGGTCCCACCAATCAGCAATTATTTTATCCAACCAAGGCTAACAACCAAGCCGCCTTGATCAGTGCCTCAAACATTTAATGTTATGACAAAAATAAAACATTCTAGAAATAAAGGGTTTAATTTAAGATTGTAATATTAAAGTTGCGTCCATCACCAAGCAATGTTTGATGGTTGACTTTTACTTTTTAGTAACAGTTGCGTCCATCACCAAAAGATGAGTGTGGGTTCGATTTTCAGAGTAAAATAACAAAGTAAAACTCCCATTTTGCTCGTTCAATGCCTTGATCATTATTATAGAAGGGCTTTTGTTAATGGACAAATATCTATGACAAAGCAATTTGTCTTCATCAAATGATATCCGTACAGATCATTTTTATATCTTCAGGTAGCATTTTATTTGAAAAAACAGTGTATGTATACTGTTGAAAGGTCTTTAAAAATAAAAAAAAGCGTGAAAATATTCTCTCTGAATCTGACACGTGTCTTGGTGAATTGGGTAGGTTAAATCCAACTTTTCTTACCATCACAGAGCAGGATAATTAAGTTATTCCCCTCCCATCAACTTTCTACTTTTATGCCAAAGTCGGGGGCCCAAGAAAACAAGACTCGAATCTTGACTCTACCATACCCCATGGCACCTACCAATTTGAACAGAAATTCAATTTTGGAAGTGATCTTTTTACATACACAGAAATTGCGTTCAATGACCGTCACTTCAAGTCGTGCCATGCTTTTTAATTACATGATTTATCACTTTATGGCTAAATTTTTGATACCTTTTCTTTTTCTTTTTCTTTTTCTGTGTACATACTATACTACTAGATGAAGTTCAAATCCTAAGTTATTATTCATCACTAATTTGAAAATCTTTCAAGGCCATTTAATTTTTTGTTCTTCAAACTTATTTCCCCAGAATCTTATTCATATTCTTAACTAACTGCTAAAATTTAACGTTGCAACTCAGATGTTGGAAATAGTGGGAAACAAAGAGACTAAATCAGTTGTGATCACTGGACATTCCATTGGAGGAGCCACTGCCTCTTTGTGCACTCTTTGGCTTCTGTCTTACCTACAATCCATCTCTTCCTCTGTGTCAATATTGTGCATCACTTATGGGGCACCGTTGCTTGGGAACGAGTCCTTTTCTCAAAGCATTTTCAGAGAAAGATGGGGTGGCAACTTCTGCCACGTGGTGTCAAAGCATGACATAATGCCTAGGTTGCTCTTTGCCCCCATAACCTTTCTCACAACTCAGCTAAATTCCCTGCTGCAGTTTTGGCACTTTTCCATGACCTCAGACGATCTTGGAAAGCTTGCAAATCAAATATCAGAAAAAGAGAAAGCTAACTTGTTCACTGCTGTGATGGATTACTTGGAAGCAGCATCACAAGAGGGAGAAACATCAGTGCCTATTGTGTTTCACCCTTTTGGGAACTACTTTTTTGTCACAGAAGAAGGAGCAGTGTGTGTGGATAGTCCGGCTGCAATCATAAAGATGATGCACCTGATGCTAGCTACTAGTTCTCCAGTTAGAAGTATTGAAGACCATCTGCAGTATGGATATTATGTTAATAAATTGTCTTCACAGACATTGAATCAGGGAATTTCCATGCAGAGGAACATTCCTGACTCCAGCTATGAAGCAGGGCTTGAATTGGCCATCCAGTCTTCTGGCATAGCAAACCAGGTAATTGCAATATCTTTTATAGATGATATGTAAAATGATTCCTGTGTGTACCTAACATTTAAAGCTTTTCGGTTCATAGATTCAGATTCTATATGATTCAGTGCTAGGTGGGACTAAACATTATCACATTAACAAAAAAGATTAAATGATTTTCTTACAAAGTCTCTGTGAAGTTGGAGATTTAAGTGATTATGGCTTACAATTTAAAAAACTAAAAAGGGAGGGTTTACTCTATTGGAAAAATCAGCGTCTATGATTTTTCCAGTGCCTTCTGATTACATAGTTGTATTGGTCACGCAGGAATATTTTCCCTGAACAAGTTATACTGTTATGTAACCAACAGGAATCAGCAATTACATCCGCCAAGGAATGTCTGAAGAAAACAAGGAGAATGGGTCCTTCACCAAATCTGAATGCAGCAACCTTAGCAGTTAGCTTATCCAAGGTGGTACCTCTTAGAGCGCAAATAGAATGGTACAAGAATTGGTGCGAAGAGCAAGACTACCAAATGGGTTACTACGACTCGTTTAAAAGAAGGGACTCTACCAGTTCCAGAAGGGACATGAAAATCAACATTAACCGTTGCAAGCTTGCAAGGTTTTGGGACGACGTTATTGACATGTTGGAAAGAGGTGAGCTGCCTCATGACTTTGACAAGAGAGCCAAGTGGGTCAATGCTTCACACTTCTATAAACTATTGGTTGAGCCACTAGACATTGCTGAGTATTATGGGAAAGGGAAGCATAGAAACAAGGGGCATCATTACATGCAGCATGGTAGAGAGAAAAGATATAAGATTTTTGATAGGTGGTGGAAGAACAGAACTGTTACTACTGCTGCAGAAGAAAACAAGGAGAGGAGCAAGTTTGCGAGTCTTACCCAAGATTCATGCTTTTGGGCTAGAGTGGAAGAAGCAAGGGACTGGTTGAATTGTGTTAGAAGCGAGAGTGATGCTAACAAGTTGGCTCAATTGTGGGATAAAATTGAAAGTTTTGAGAAGTATGCCATAAATTTAGTAGAAAATAAAGAGGTTTCTAGTGATGTTCTCTTTAAGAATTCAAGTTACAGTATATGGGTGGAGGATTTAAGAGAACTGAAACAACTGAAAGTAAAGGTGCAAAGGCTTCCTCATCAGTTTACTGGTCTTCTAGATGGGGAAGTAGTTCCTTAGTAGGTGATTTGGAATCAATAAGCTTCACTCACTGTAATTGTACTATGTAGTATAAGAACTGTGCTACCTTCTGCAAAATAACTCGTTTTGCTGTTGAGTTATGACTTTTTTTTGTTGCATTAGGATTTCACTTGAATGCATATAGTTTCCATTGATATATTATGAATGGAGAAGATGAATTTATCATTGTATTTCACTAATGTAAATCTGCTTTCTTTTCTGCCATCAAGCCTTCAATCCAAACTCTCCCATGTTAACTCCTAGATAAAAAGAAAAGAAGCAAATTTGTGCAGAAATGGCTTAGTTGCCATGAAAGTTGAAAAAGCCACACAAAAATTAAAACTTCATTCAATTTATATATAATATAAAGTTTGTTGTGTGGCCGTTAGTATATGTTTGCCGAGAAAAAGATTATATATAGGAAAAATTATAATTGTATTTTTTAAATAATAATAAAAATCTTTATGCAAAAGACAAAACTAGTATTTTTTAAAAAAAGGTTTATTACAAATATGTGGATCATATTAATTAAGTAATAGTATTAGAAAAAAATACATAATAAGTAAAATTCGATACTCGAGAAATCACGACCTGGTCAAAGAACAAAGACCGAAATTTATTATATGAGTTGATGAATTATTTATACATGTCAATTATTGATAAACCATAAAATCATACTAATAAAATTCAACTTTTGAATAAAATATGTATTATCTGGTCATTTCGTAAGCTAAGTGCAAGGGGTTTTATTAATTGCAATTTTGTTGGGTGTGGAATATACATTGCAAATACAATTTATCACCTTTCAAAATTTTCAAAATTACTCTCTATTCTGGATTTTCAATTCTCGAATTCATAAAATACACTTTGAAAATAAAAATCTCATTCCAGAAAAATAAATTTGGAATGCAAAAAACACATGTGGAAAAAGAAATTTCAGAACACAAAATCTGGATATGGATTTTGAATTTTTTTTTGCAAAATTCAGAAATGTTTTTTAAAAATTCAAATGTGAAAATATATCCCGAGAAAGGGGCTTCGAGAAGTATTTTTTTATCCGCACCTACCTTAAAAAATGAAAGGTCATTTTCAGCATTTTCCAAAAGAATTTTCATCATTTTACTGAAAAATCGGATGTTATGACATGTTATGATAGTTTTTATTTTTTACATTATATTATGCTGGAATAATTGATACAAAAAAACTAAAGATATATTCATTGATAATATTTTTGTTGTTCAATTATGTTATGATAATTTTCATTCTTTACATGATATTATGTTGATACAGAAATATAAGTGTGATAAAATTCCCCAAAAACTCAATAAATAGAGGAATGCTCCCACGAAGTAAGGCATTCGTATATTCTTATACATATAAAACTCATATATTTTATGCTTTTACTAACTTTAGGCAAAGAATGTTCTCCAGGTGGAGTCCCCTCATCATTTTGTGACTTCCAACATCAAAAGTTGCAGTTCATAAAAGAATTATTTCGGAGACACCTTGGATCATCCGGACTCATCTGGAGAGAACATATATCAATAACATATATTTCAAAATCTGCTAACATAATATATGTCAGAAAAAGAAGAAGTAATGTAACAGATAATTGTATAACGAAGTAACCATACTAAGTAGTCATATGAAAATGATGTAATATGTTTCACAATAGTAATTGACATCACAGTACATTGGTTGCAGAACATGCTAGCAGATATAGGTAACATTTTTCATATCCAGATATTTAAACATATTTCCACCTCATTTTAATTTTCACTATTCTGTTGATCCTTGTACTACTAAATGTAACATTGTTTGTCGGTAAAGATACTATGCAATAACAACTGTCAATTAATGTAATGTAAAATCTACAATAGCAAAAAAAGTGTTATATTATATGCCTATAAGGAAGGTGAGGAATCTTAGAAAACTTACAAGTTCTAGAATATCAGAATTCCCATTTCTTTATCAGTCACTAATTATACAAAAAAGAGAGCTTACAATTAGAGCAGTGCCAACTAACCACATTTCTTGTTTTCCAGAATCACGAATAAACTTTGTTTTTCACTAAGGTCCATAATCATACTAGCTTCTCTATATGTTAACCATAAGAAAGGTTTCTGCAACTAGTTTTATTGAAGTTGCCTAACTGAATAGTGACACTCATTAGAGAAACAAAAATACAGTGAATTTATGTTAAGACTTCAAATAACACGACCAAAAATGTTCCAAATCCCAACTAACAGGAATTGTTTGTCACCAGTCCATACGTCATTATAACTGAAACTTATGTGCTAAATACTTCTTCACAGCAAGATAAAATACCGATATACATCAAAGTTGTTGAAAGTAATCATGTAAATAGGTGTGACATCTATTAATCTACATGAAACAATGAATATCTTTTATCAATATCTAGCTATAAAACATCATGAAGCAAGGGGGGAGTTGAAATATAAAAGCAAACTGACATGTGAGGGTAAAGTCAAACCTTGGTGAAGGTGAGGAAGTGGAAGCACTAGGAAAGCCTGTAAACACGTTTGAGTACGACTTTGTCAAATAAGAAAAATTGTTAATGGGAGGCAGAGAGGGTACTCTCTCTCCTTTCTTCAAAAGTTCTTGCAGGTGGAGTCTCTGCAAAGTCAAGACAGACATAGTGTCCTTCCAAACAAAGGCAAGGACACCATTTTCAAATATAAAGAGGGAACCGGGCTTTGATCCAGGGTATCTGAATCCATAACCATTTGAAATACCCTCTCCTGTGAAAGCATGTGTGATATCAGTATTGGAGCCACAGGGAAAGGAATCATATGAAGGCTGATTGATATCCACTATGAACATTGCTGAACCATTAGGATGCAAGACATAGTGAGTACCTTCCAATATTTTTGTTGCAATAAGAAGCTTTTGTTCTTGGGACTCTTCATAAGAGAGCAGAAGAAAGAATAGAGCCTTTCCCGGCTTGTCTTGAGAAGGTTTTCCAGGAGGCCAACCAAAAGTTCCTCCCCACAAACCCGCATAAATTTGGTCCGCTGAGGGAACTTGTAAGGGCATCTTGAAAAGTGCAAACCAATTATCAGGCATGTTTGGCCATGCACGGTAAGTAGATAATTTTACAGTTGATGCCTTTAATGTTAGCCCTATTGTATCACTTGATCTAAGAAAATCTTCAAGCCGCGCATGCTTTGTCTCACGTCTTGAAGTAAATTTCTCCAAAATCGCATGACTTTCATTAACTGAACTTGATTTTCTAAGGATCTGTTTAAAGCCACCCCAGAAATATCCACCAAGACTTTTCTTCTTGGTGCATTGTATGTGACTTTTCTCCTTGTTCAACAGATTAGAGAAATCCTTGGACCAGTTACAACTCTTTCTTATGTCATCCTGCTCTGATTGCAATGGACCGTCTGCCCCTTCAGAACTTTCCTCATTGTCAATTCGGCTACTAACAAGGTTGCACATTTCACAAAGGATTGCTCTTCTTTCCTTCAAAAGCACCAAATTTTTGTGAAAGTTGTCACAGTCATCTCTCATCGCAGGAAACAATGGTCCATCGTCCATACCAGGAACCTCTTGTCGAACTAGGCCGATGGTGACCTCAAGCAACCTTTTTCTATCACTAAAAGCCAACTTGTTGAAAGGAACTATTGCCTCAGCATTTCCACCCTCTCTTTGCAACCTGGAGATCTCACTGTTTGACCTACAAACCCTCCCTGATATCATCGCACCCGAATCATGCAACAAAGCAGTAGTACTGCTGCTGCTACTGCTACTGCTACTACTACCATAATCTTGTACCCTACCTTCAATCTCAAGCAACAGCACATTGCAGGACTCATCTATATACTTGACCGAACCAGGATGAACATAGTCTGTCTCCTCTTCCCTTCCATGGAGAAAAAAGGTAGTTGAACCATCAAAATCACCAATAACTTCAAACACAGATGACCATTGGATAGGACCATCTTGAATCCCCAAATGACCAAGCTCCTGAGGAATTATCCGGCACCCGACAACCGAAACAAAACCAGGCATGACATAGACAAGGTTGCCAAGCTCAGGGTTCTGATGAACCCATATTCCAAGCAACGGTTTAACCCTCAAAAGGAAACGACAAAGAGCCTTGTAAGACGACACACCCTCCCTCCACTCAACAAGGTCCCCGTGGGGCACCACCCCCACCATGTCACACTGAGTGAGCCACACTTTTTCTGAAGATGCACAGGCATGGAGACTCTTGCAGCAGAGACTGAGATTGCAGACGTCTCTGGGCAAGAGGAACCGCAACACCATGGCAAACAAATCATCGGGTAGGCACAGGAGCAAGCTTGGATCAGAAGACATAACGGAATGGACCCAATTCAACCCAACTCAAATTTGATGGAAAAGAAATGAACTTTAAGCGCAAGAGTGAGCCACACACAGAAATTGTGAATCTCCCAACCCAAATGATCTTCAACTACTGAGTCTACGTCTACTAAATTTTGAATGATAGAGACGCATACCTACCTGAAATGAATTGGGTTGTTACGATGTGCGAAATTCTGAGATTGTGAAACGCGTTTTGTTGTGGAAAACAAACAGAGAATTCGAAGTGGGTGGAAGCAGAGAGATTAAGTGAGTCAAGTCAAACCACTTTAACTCAAATGTGCATAACACAACACAACACTGTATCCTTCTGCCTACCGTGTCATCATAACAGAACACTAACTTTTGAACTTCTTTTCATTCTTCTTTCAATATTTTGGGGATAGCTTATTTGTGTTTTTTCCATTCATTTTCTAATCATTTTTAATATATTTTTTATTTTCAAAAAATCGTATGCCTAATATTGAAAATAATTTATTTTTCTATTTTCATAAATATTTTATTAAAGAAAATAAATTAAAAAGTATAAATAAAAGGACCGTTTGGGTGTATAATCCACGTAAAATATTTATTTTACATAACTAAATAGTATATTATTGTATAATATTTTTTTTAAATTATAAATTAAGGGATGTAAAATTTTAATCATCAGCTAATCATCATTATTGTATTGTATTTCTGCTTAACGTTTTTTATTTCACTTTTCAGATTTTTTTTTCTCTTGATATTATTTTTTCTACCAAGTCAATCATATTCTCACTTGATGGAATTAGCTCTCATATTTACTAAATCAATTGCACTTTTACTAATAATTCATTTTTCATTTTATAGATTGAAACATAGATTATTGTATTAAATGCTCATGTGAGTTTAAAAAATGTAAATACAGTAATGCATCACATGAATATAAAATGTGAGTTTAACCTCATCTTAATTTAATTCATTTTGTTTTATATTATATTTTCTCACACTCTTAACCTTTGTATTTGTATGATTTCTTTTAGAGTACTAAGATAGAATTTATGACAAATACAAAATCATTCTTTATAAATATATTTTTCTTTGTATAATTTATGTTATTTAAGATTACATATGCATGCAGGTATTTTTTTATTGACAATAAATTTGATATTGCTCAACACTCTTCATTTACTATTCTTTGTTCATTCTGTTATATTGTGTGACTAAGTGCTATAAAGTTGTAATGAATCTAATATATTTAATGCCACTTATTGCAAATTTGTGTACACAGTCCCTATCCCATATAGTTCATAAGTTAATAAATTTATATCAGAGCACCAAAATATTATTATTTACAATGACTTTCATTTGTTTTTTTTTTCCCAACTATGTCAATTTCATATTTATTAATTTTATTTATCTTTCTTGCGTCTAATATTCATTTCTTCTAACTATTTTAATTTCTTAATAAGTACATGGAATTTTTGTAAAAAGTCTCGTGCACGGGTCACCCTTTCCTCGGATCAACCTAAAATTGAAAACCAAAAACAAAGAAAAAATTTAAAAAACCCATCTAAATAATTTTCATTTCATTTTCTAACCAATGAAGCATTGGAAACACTTTTAATGAAATGTTTGACACTGTTGAGCAAAACCTGAAGGGATAATACTATACGTTCAACCCTTGTTGAAATTCAGTGGTAAAAGCATCCAAATCAATCACATTTCTTTCGCTTCTTAGTTCAGCCAGCTCTAAACTCAGTTCCTCAAGCCGTTTCTGCAGTTTCTCACCCTTGTCAGGTAATTTAGCAATCATAGCCTGAAAAGATTAAACGGATACAATAAAATCAGTCCACAATATCTCGATTCAGAATTAGTCAATCCACACATCTATTCCATATCTAAGGTTGGTCACTGAAATGAGTACTTCCGATAATAACCATTTCCCATTTCCATACTTGACTTAATATACCTACAAGTCCAAATCGGACAGCTAGTACAATTTGTTCACTTCTGAGACTCTGAGATTCTTAGACAAAATTGGAATTAAATTACTATAGAATGATAATCAGGGTAGAGAATAACAATTTAACCATCTACAAGAGAAAAAACTTACCGCATTTGAGAGAGTTTGAGAGAGCCGATTAATTTTATCCTTGATATCTGATTCGGTCAATTTACCAGCACTGATAGGAGAAGAACCTTTTTTGCTTGTGGAAACATCCTTAGGATTAAATGCAAACTCGGAGCTGCTTTAAAGCACAAATTGAAAAAATCAAAATCTAAACCAAAAGGCAACCTCAAATTTCTAAAAAAAGTGCAATGATAGCCTCGTACCCATAAGTAATATGGTCATTTGATGATGATCTTGAAGTCCCAATAAATCTAGTCCCATAATTCCTGCAACCATTGCATTGATGGAGCTTTAGGTTTGATAAAGAATATGTAAAACATTAATAGTGAACAAGAACGACCTAAACCTAAAAATCGTAGCATTTTTAATTACAGGCCGACGCAAGTTGATACATGTAATGAGTTCATGGATCAAACCATTAGCCTACAAAAATATTAAAAAATTATTTGCAAATTTATTTTTAACTATCTTAGATTTATAGTGAAAAAAGGTCAAGTTAAAAGAAATTTAACAAGAAAAAACATATTTACAAAATGAATAAGGTTGTTTCTTCCTGCATCTCCATATATTCTTCTCTCACCTCAAATTTTTCTATTTCCAAAAATACCCTCTGTAATATTCCGGATTACGTAATCCAGAAGTCTTTATTCAAATTCATAATTAGCTTCCGGATTTCATAATCCGGAAGTCTTTTTTCATATGCATAATTAGTTCCCGGATTATGTAATCCGGAAGTCTTTTTTCAAACGCGTGTTCGGATTACATAATCCGGAAACTACTCTATGGAAGTGGCACAAGAAAGATAAAAAGGTATTTTCACGTTGTGTATGGGGTGACAGAAGAACCTATGGAGGTGCAGGAAGAAACAGTCAATAAATAAAAGACGCAGGCAGGCCCCGTTGGCCAATGCAGGCCTAAAGTAGGACCATGTCCACAAAGCATTACCTTGGAACTTCATCATCCTCAAGTTCAGCACGAACCGGCGGCCCTGTCTTTGAAAAGAGTAAACTGTGGTGACTAACTCCAGCTATGCCTTGACTCTTCAAGAACTCTATGTGTGCTTTGAAATAGTCATCACTACACGAAATACAAGATTGAGTTCAATTTACGGTCATTAGACTCAACTTATTTCTAAGGACATTAAACACATTTCGAAATTGTAGACTCATTACAATGTATATTGACGGTCGTGCTCCTCATTCAATTGCCTTTGGGTAACAGATACATCAAATCCTTCTTTTGGAAGGCTGAAAAGTTCCCTAAGATCCTGCAAGGGATGAATGGAAGATTACACGAAATCACACCTTTTTGAACATGCAAGTGCATTTCTCAACCAATAATACGTCCGACAAAAATTGTACCTGCTGGCTAAAGTACCGGATCTGTTCTTTATGTTCGGTAGCCGTTTTGAATAATCCTCCCTTGTATACCTATAAAACATGCAAATTGTACGCAAAAACTCGATCAATGTCTTAACCACATATTTTTTTGCCATGTAATTCAATCAAAATTATGACATACTTAACCCACACGCACTTCATGTTTCTGCATGCATGTGCACGTGTATATACATGTTTTTTTATTCGGCAAAACGTGTATATACATGTATATGTTCATTGCATTGATACTCTACAAAAATAATAAGGGGAAAAATTACCTGTTTCCGGTAGATCTTTTCTTCAACAGTTCCGCACGTCATCAGTCTATATACAATGACATCTTTCTTTTGACCAATTCGATAAGCACGGTCAACACTTTGATTATCCGTACTGGTAGAACCAAAAAATCATAGTGCTTTAAAAGCAACATGAGCAAATTCCCTCCCACGAGGAATGAATCAAATTGTAAAATTGTAGGTGAAAAATAAATTCAAATATTCAAATCCGATCCTTAACCATACTAATCAATATCACTTTCAGTCCATTTTAATGAATCAATTTCAAATCAAAATCCATATTTTTTTATTTTAAATCAAATCCAATTAATTGGACTAAGATATTATATTAAAAATAGACAGACACAGAGCACATTTTACATGCATGAAGGGAAAAAATTAAAAACTTCAATAAGAACCACCAAACACTTGTATCCTCTTGTTGAACCATTTTGTTAGTAATCACTGTACATGGGCATTCCCTCTCCCAAAATTAACAATTTATATTTTGAATTATTTAGTAAAAAATATAACCAATTTATAACTTAGTGAAATTTATCATATATAATAGTCCCAATATTAAAATTAATTTTATCCAAATTAAATTGATATGAATTTAATCTAATTTAAATCCAAACTTAAACTAAATTCAAAAAATCCAAATTAATTTGATCCAAATTTCAAATTCAATCAATTATATTGGATTTGAATGGGGTTTTTAAAAGAATCTCCCCCTTGCCCACCCGTAGCAAATTGTTATAAAGAAAAACAATAGGTTTAGCTAACCAACACTAATATAATATAGGGTCAGGTGCTTAATAGCTTAATCTCTATTGGATTGGATGAGTATTGTACAATAATGATCAAATGTAAAACAAGAAATAAAACAATTAATATTCACAGGAGAAACTTCTATAAAGCTGCATGTGTGGCGAAATTTTAGGACACTAACAAAGCTACTGGCAGACAATAGGACATTAACACCACTTAAGTGGATAACAGTTCCTAAATTAGAATAATTCCACTTCTTTTTGTAAATTTTACAGAAAATTTAGAACAAATTTAAAGTGGAATAATATACTTCAAAACACACCTTGGGTTCCAAGCAGGATCAACAACAATCACACGATCTGCTCTTGTAAGTGTAAGTCCTAAACCACCAACCTGAGACGTCAAGAGAAATATAGGAGCTCCAACACCTTCTTGGAAATCCTGAAATCCAAACAACATGTCTATAAGACAAAAGAAGTTAGGGAATTACCAAGGTTACTAAGTTAAATGTGCAAAGCACTTACATTAACAATCTTTAGTCTGTCATTGACTTTTGTTGTTCCATCAATTCGTAAAAAGTCATAACCTTGGGATAGTAGGCATTCCTATAATCAAGCAGAAGAAAACCCTTAAATCAACTCTTATTAAAAAACAGACATTAAAATAACGAGACAAGGAACTTTGAACGTCCTCCAACAAATACCTACCGATCATTAAAACTAAAAAGATTATGAAACCACTAACTATGCCTTTCCAGACATGAAAACCACTGACCTACATTAAACAGTTGAAAAACTGTTTGACCAATCCATGCTTCACAGAAAAAATAAGTGAAAAGCATTTCATAATAATTTCTCAACCAACCTGAATAAGATTAAGCATCTTGCGAGTCTGAGAAAATATAAGCACGCAATGCCCTTCTGGGATCAAATTATCCTACAGCATAGAATAAGAACTATAATACTATGCAAAGAAGTAAAAACCAGTAGTAAATAAACTGCATGACCGGCACTTACCAACAATGACATAATGAAGGAAATTTTGCATGACACGTCTTGTTCATCTCTAAACCTATCTGTGTCAGCAACATCGGCTATGTGCATTGCCAATTTTGTTGCAACATCAGCTTCTTCTGGCTTTAGCATTGAGTCCATCCCTTCCAACACATCCTCAGCTGCCCGCTTCGTCAACAAAAGTGGATGATCACATATTTTCTTTAAAATCTGATCAGTTTAAAATTTTTCAGAAGACAAAAGTATTACTATATAAAGAGGAGAAGAAGAACCGAATATAAGAAGAACACATCAAGAACGAGAGTAGCACAAATAACATGACGAAAGTTACCGTAAGGGCAGCCAGTGGTGAGCCATCAAATGCTGAGAGAACAATCTCACTCTTCAAAAACGCTTCATAAAGATACCGCTACATGACATAGAAATTAAACAAAGTTATCAAAATTTGCTAAGATTAACCTCATAAGATATAATGAAAAACAAGAAACAATTGCATATTTAACCTGAACACTGGTCAATCGAAGCCACACAATGATCTCTTGTTTTTGAGAAAGTTTTGCAGTTGTTTTTTCATCATCTCGACTGAATACCTCACTCTTCATTCGTCTTAAAAAGTAAGGCTGAATACGTTCTCTTAGTTCCTAGTGAAAAAGTAGCAGTCATAACACTTAAGTCAATGGGAAACTTGTTATTAATTGATTTGATGATCAGAATACAAGAGACCACTACACAAATATAAATTACAACTTACAATGAAATCCATGATATAATGCTTCACAAAGGAACAGCTTGAAGTAGAAGAGCAGAAAGCATATCTAATCATATTCATATACTTTTCATTGTATGTATTATTATGTGAGCTCAAGAACAAAGACAACATAAAACATACTATTCGCCATCCAAAGCCAAAGGCCAAGTCACATGAACTATATATTGGAACACAAATAATCCTTACCTTTGCTACAGATGAACCAACACGTTGTTCCCTGTCAGAAGCATGCTTGTCATTTCCACGGAGTATGGGCTTTTCAAATTTTTCTTTAAACCTGATAAGTTATAATTTTTATGTTATGACACCTTAACTAAATTAAGAATGTAGCCTGAAAATTATCATTACCATTTGTTGTCACCAAGCAACTCTGGGCAACAAAAATTGAACAACGCCCACAACTCCTGTTAGGAAGTTTTAAGAATGACAACAGTTAAACATAAACTTGAAACAGAAAGAATTATAATAAAAAATATGATAAAAAAACATCTTGGTGATTATAACACAAAAGAATTACAACAAATAATACCTTGAGATTATTTTGCAGCGGTGTGCCACTGATGATAATGCGATGAGCACTTGGTATTTCAAGCAAACTTTTAGCCCTTTGTGTGTTTGGGTTCTTTATAAGGTGCCCCTAAAGTTAAGAAAAATTTTGAAAACAAGAAAGTATTATAAAACCTTTTGCAACAAGTTTAATATAAGTATTTAAATTCAATTGCATATAGTTGAAATTTCTGCCTACTACATAATGAACATCATCATCAAATACTGAAGGAGTACCATAAAAGTCCCCACTAGTTAAATATGCAACAAGAAACGTAAAAGGAGAGCTGATTACTTTACTTCAGCATACCAGAGACTACACACAAGTCAAATTTCACACCGAAATTTTCGAACCAGTTATTAATGACATACAATTTTCTTTATGACATGATTAGCAATACAGCATAGATTGCAACCATGAATAACCAATACTTAAACATTTGTTGCTTCTTTTATAACTAATTTAACACACTTCTCTGCTTTTCCAAATTTGCTTCACCCCTTTCCTGCTATTTGGAAGCTTTATCTGTCTCTTTGGATCAAAATGCAAACTGACTAAATTAATTATTTACCAATTTAAAGAAGTATTTAGAGAGAAACAAAGACAGTAAGGCAAAATATGCATGCGAAAAATTCAGACCTCCACTTTTCATTCAATTGGTGATATGCACTCTCTTACAATAAAAGGTGCTTAAGTCCTTGAAATGAAAAAAGGAATCAATTAAAACTTTTCCCATATGTATCTTCTATTCAACCTACTATATACACATTAACATTCTCTTTAGTAATTTGTTTCATTGATCATCTGAGAAATACAAGATCCAAAAGTTGGTGAGGAAAAGGTTAATGGACTGCAGGTAGACAAACCAAGTACCCAATATTAAATAAGTTTTAAATGAAACAAGATCAATTTTACCTCATCCAGTATCATGTAGTCCCAAGTAGCATTATCTTCACTTTCCTCGTCATCTAAATAATTATTCCCCCGTAAGGACTTAGAATTGTTGCGGACAATATCATAAGTAGTGAGAAGAACTCCTTTGTCCTAGAAGAGGAGACATGAGAATATAGTTGAAGATTGACAGAAACAAAGAACTTAGAACATCCAAATACCACCATTCTCCAGAGATCAACTAAAAGTCTACTGGTGAACAAATTTAAATCGATATTACTTTCCTAAATAATTTGAGGCAGCTAGCCCTACCATGAAATAGTTTCATTCCAATTCCTAAGCTCAGTTTTGAGTTACACACAAAAACATTACATATTTCTTTATCCTGACAGTATTGAGCCCTAAGAATTCAATTTCAAGAAATTTTCAGTTTAATTAAAAAACAAGAAACATCCAAAACCTGAAGTATGTACTGCAGTTCATATTCTCTGAGTTTTGTAGAAGTTCCAAAATATCTGCAGGAATGGACGAATAGTTGTTGCTATTAGAGCAGAAAAGTTTCAACATTGCATTTTGTAGATAAACCACTCAGATGAATGAAGCGAGGCAGCTCACTCTCTTGTATTCTTGGATAGACCCACAGCTGACAATTCTTTGATCCAATGGGGCAATAAAGTTTTGGGAGCTACAACCAATGCCCTTCTTATTAAACGAGAATGAAACAGTCCAGCTAGAAAGCTACAGATCTAAAAGAACTATCCAGTATTAGCATCATATGCCAGCAATTGCAAAATATAATTTCTCTAGGTTCTGCTATTATTTCCTTACCTGCATTGTTTTCCCCAAACCCATATCATCCCCCAAGATTCCCCCTTTTCCCAGACAATGCAAAGACCAGAGCCACGTCAACCCCTCCCGCTGATGTGGAAACAACATTTTTGCAATTTTAGCAGGCAACTGATAAGTTGATCTAGGACCCGTCAGAGTTATTGAACCATCATTCTCTGGCACAAAATTATCCACCACTTCAACAGAATCCTCTGAATCACACTCAATACTGTGGCCACCATCATTCTTATTACCCTCAGACAAGCTCTCCTGATGCGGAGAAAACGAAGACCCTGCACTCCCATACTCTAAACCCTCATCATCATAACTTTCTTTACCTTTAACCAAACCCTCAACACGCTTCGGCCTCGGCTTCCTCTCAACCGATAGCAACTCAAACTTGGCGTTCAGTTCAGTCAAAATATCCCTAATTTCATTCTTGCCCCCACTCTCCTCAATCTGGATGACGTTTCTTGGCACCGGAATCGGCGAATCAAGGTCGATCAGTTCATCAAAATTGGACTGATCAACCGCCACGCTTTTTCCAGCGTCTTCATGCACAATCTTGCAGAGGCGGCGCCGCCCCTGAACTTTCACCTTCGTCGTCCTTTCTTCCTCTAAAAAAAAACATAACACCAACAAAATTAACAACAGTGCTGATTACAGATTAAAGTGAGGCAGAGAAGACAACACTTACTAGGGGGAAAATCAACCACGTCGGGTGGAGCTTCTTCTTCAAAAAATATCGGTTCGTGTTTCTCATCGGAGTTTTGCCCTAACAACCAAAATAATCAAGTAAAGTAGATTTTCACGACGGTGATGATTGCAAAATAATGTGAAGCAGAGAAGATAACACTTACCAGGGGAAGAACTAACCACGTTGGGTGAATCTTCTTCTTCCTGTTCTTCTTCTTTAAATATGGTCGGTTCGTGTTTCTTGTCTATGTTGCGCCCTGATAACACCAATATTCGAATGTGACATATTATAACGAGTGTGAATGATTTGAGATTGAAGTGAAGCAGAAAATATAAGACTTACTAGCAGTAGAAATATGGTAGGACGGAGCAACAACTTGTTGCGCTTCATGTACCTTGATCGGTTCTTGTTTGTCGTCCGATGCTAACCCTAACAGTATTAAGAAGGTGAGCATAAGCGTGAGAAGTGAACAGCCAGATTGAGTGGTAGAATGAAAGTACCGATTGGAGAATCGAAGTCGGTGATTGCGGAAAATTGGGGAATGTTTTGGTGTTGTTGTTTTGGCGTGGAGGATTCGATCGTTTCTTCATCATCTGAGAAAGGTTGATGAGAAAAGAAATTGAAATGGAAAAAGAAAAGAGAAAAAAGTGTAACATTACCGAAAGGTTTGGAAGAGGGCTTGGGAGGAGCAGAATGATCTTGGAGGAAGCGATAGTGACTGTCATTGAGACTTATTGGTTTCTTGGAGCTCTTGTTGTTAGCCATTGCTCTTCTCTCTTCTCCCGCTTTGTTTAGTATATTTGAATTTGAACAAGGTTAGGGAAGGAACATGTTCTTGTTCTTCTCTTCTTCCATTTCCTATTTAATGTTGTCATTCATTCCAAATCCTAATAACCACACTCCATGATTTCATATTTTTTTATTTTTCTCTAACCTTCAATTAAATTTTAGTTTTTTCTTTATTTATTTTTATATTAACGGTTGTTTTCACACATTACACTTTAGTTGAAAACACTAATATATTTAAGAATTGAGATATTACATCATTTCTAATTAATCTAACATCAAAATATTTTCACCTAATTTATTAATAAAATAGAAAGTTCAATATTAAAATTAACCAAATTGAAAGTCCAATAGTAAAAATCACAAAAATACAAAAGTTTAGCTATGAAAAGAGAAATTAAAAATATAATACATATTCTTCTCTAAACTCAAAATCACTTCACATTAGTGGTATCATCATATCATTTATTATAATTTAAGGTCTAATTGGCAAAACTTAGAAAAAAAAAAATATTGAAAACGATAAAATTCACCAAAACTATAAAAAAAATTAGTGATATTAAGCCTTTTTTTCTTTAAAAATATATACTTTGACAACTTCTTTTACATATACAACTACTAATAACTCTTTTATAATAATAATACTAGTAATATTTAAATTAATTTTTACAAGTAATAATGAAGTAGTTGTTAATTTATTGAATAGGTAATAATGATTGTGAAAATATGGTACTCATTTTAAAATGTAACTTTGTATTGGCTTAATTTCAATTTATCTTGCAATTCAACTCAATTAATCCTTTATTTTTAACAGCAATTTTTTTCTTATTCATTCACATTCACATCCATACACTTTCTATCTTTAAAAAACATTACCTGAGAGTCATATTTTACTTCTTGGTTCTAATCGATAGATTATTTAGAAATCATGTTAAAACCAAGTTTAGCTGAACTAAAACTATTTATCTCACAATAATAATAAATATAATTAGTGTCAAGTTTTTTGTTCTGTTTTTCTGTTTTAAGACTTTTTTAATGAGTTTGAATACCTCTGGTGTTATAACAAAAAATGTAATCAGATGTATAGCGAAAACTAGATTAATATTTGACATAGTAAACCAGAGAATTAACAAGTAAAAAAAGGTAACTAATAAAAGTTCAATTAATTTATGAGTTATTTAGAAAAGGGCACATAAACCAAAGATTATGTTGACTCTTCACTTTGGAATCTTGGTTTTGAAGGTTTTTAATCTCATGAATGATAATGTAGCAAAGATGCAATTTTGGTTTAAAAGAAGGATAACAAATTTCAATTAGTTTTTATTTGTTTCTTCTCTGTTGTTCATTAATTCTACTGTTACAGAAATGTACATTTGTTGGTGTTTTGTCTTCCTTGAAACATACTAAATCAAAATGAATCAAAAAAACAAGAAAAGAGATGAAAGAAGAGAAAGGAAACAGTCATAAACTTGTGCTAAAACAGGGACATTAAGGAATGAAGAATGACTACATATTTCAAAGAAGGAAAAAAGAGCTAGAAAATAAGAAGCCAATGAGAGTGGTTGAAATTTACATTTCTTTATACATAAAAACCCATGTCAAAAGTTTCCTAAAAGCTATATACATAAAGAAAAAACAGAGTTTTCTGTGAAAACGAACTTGAATTCTGTCATTGAAATGGACATGCATGCATGCATTGGCTGTATATTCCCATGAGGTGAAGACGCATGGTGAGGATTAGAGATCGAAAGATGGTGGATGTGACCCAGAGAGAAGCTGAACGGAAAATGAAAGGTAAAGGCTATATAAAGAAGGAGCCATGCATGCAAATTCCAAGATAATTATGATCATGAGGCCATAGATTTTGCAAGTGCCAATTCACTCTCGTGTGAAGCAATGGATGATTCCCTGTTTAAGTTACCACCTTTTGCCTGAGATGCGACCTCCACATCTGCATTTGCAGAAACCCAATTTCCTCCACTTCCACCTCCACCAATGCTAACTCTACATCCAAAAATCCTTGAGAAGACTCTGTATAGGAAGGTGAGCAACCAAAAGAGCCATGGTAGGCAAACCAATGCGACCCCAATTTCGGGTATCCAAGATGATGATGTTTCTGATTCAGGAAGGAGCATGTATGCCACAAGGCATGCACCTCCTGCCACTACAGAGATGAACAAAAGACCAGTTATGATCCATACGAACGTGCGCCCAGAACTAGGATCAGACACAGGCATTTGTGTTTAGGAATAATGTTCAAATATTCAGGATTTCCTCTTTATCTTCATCCATTTTGAGCAGTGGTGAGGGGTTAATGTTGGAGGAAGGATCATTGGGGTGGCATGGGGTGAGAAGCAGGTTGCATTTGGAGGTGCCCAGTTCTAATTTTTCCTGGTGTAGCAGTTGCAAGGAAGCCTGAAAATGGGAATTTTTTCTCAAAGGGAAGTCATGTTCAAAAGTTTGTTAACCTAAAATGGTGTTAACGATAGAAACGAAGACAGAGAAAGAGAGAGGGAAGCGGGTTCCAATTATGGTTATCCAAGTTGAGGTTAGAGATGGTTTGTTTCATACATATGCTACTAATTCACATTGAAAACCCATTCTTTATAGAAGTCATGTTTATGCATACAAAATACCCAAAATTGACAAGATACAGGATAATACTGTATTAGTACACGTCAATATTATTATTATTATTAATATTATTATCATTATTAGAAAGTTGTAAAGTAGTTTATTTTAAAAAGGTGATTGTAAAAGATGTTTTCCACAACAGATGGGCATAATTATATTCTGCATTAAAATTTAGTACAAGTTCAGTTCCCACGTTGATTCCACTACCACCACAGAGAGCCGGCTAATAAAAGGATAAAATAAACAATAATGTATAATTTCTCACAATTTAAATACTGGTTCTACTTTAATTTTTTAAATATAAATCCTCACAATTTCACTGGTGCAAACTCTGAATGAACAATAATACTTCAATAATTGAAAATAATAGGCCCAATGCTTTAATAAATATCGAGCAAAAAATTACAACGATTACAATCTACATGAATTGAAAATATTGAGACCTGTACTTTGGAAGTATGGACCAAAAGCCAAATCAAGAAAAAGTTCATAAACTAAAAGAGTATATCTACTAAAAAGAAAAATTGACATTTATATCAACAAATAATTTGTTTAAATTTTATCAATCGGGTCAAATTGTCAAATGAAGTAAAAAATACAATTAATTCCTTTCCCTTTCCATCCAATCCTTTCTGTTAATCTATAAATCTATGAATGACACTACGATTTTGCAGCCTTTACACCGCATATATATGTGGCATGCTGAATATCAAAATTGGTAGAATGGTCAGGTAACAATGTGACGTGAAAACTTATCCAGAGCTCACTTTTTCAGTCAAAGAAACTTCAGGCATCTCAACTTGGTTATTTGCTTGAACGGCATTCATCATTTTGTACCTCCTCTGTTCTTGAGCTTTCCTCCGTCTGGCTTCGAGCACAATGAGTAGAGCAGTGATATCAGCGGGGCTTACCCCACCGACTCTGGTTGCCTGACCAATGGTTTGAGGCCTAACCTGAAATCATTGAGATAACATTGTCGCCAAGTACAAGAGAGTAAGTTGCATTAAGGAGAATATTTCATAACCTGTGGTATTAAACTCACCGCAAAGTATATATAACATCATTTAACAGTTAAATATTAAAACTATTTAATAAAGTGTACTAAGCTTTCCTTGATGCAATCACTTCTTTCTTACCTCTTTCACTCTCTATTTCTTTCCTCCCTACCGAACATACCAGTAATTAACCAAATATCTATACTGATTAGCTTATATAACTTACAAACCTTGGAAAGTTTTTCGCGAGCTTCATGAGACAATGTTGTCATTGCATAGTAATCCAAGTCTTCGGGAAGTGGTCTATGATGTTGAGCAACCAACTATAGGTAAATCCACCATAACAATGAAATTTGACATTAAATACACAGCTGAAGTTCTAAAATGTGTAAAATCAAAATAATTTGGGATTTTGAGGTCAACAAAAAGCAAAAAGGTATTCCCTCTGCTCATTAACAAGTGTGATAAATACCTGTTGAAGATGGCTTTGCTGACGCAAGATGAAACCTTCGTACTTTATATCAATCTCAACACATTCTTTCTCCATTCTTGATAAGCTTCCATCGCCAAAACCATGTTTGTCAAGAATTTCATATTGTATGTGTGGTTTCTTAAGAAGGCTTTCTAATGTTGAATAGTCCTTCACGGGCTGACCAGACAGACTAGTGACTTCAGAAGCCAAGTCCCCTCCTGATGAGAAAATTGGGGAGTAGCGATAATTGATAATTAGCCAAATAAAATCTCTACATAATATACAGCAGAGCAAGTATTTGGAGGGAAGCATACAACGATGGAAAATCAGTATAAATATAATGATGTACTCCTACTGTATAAAAAAACTTTTTGTTCCTAGAGAATGGATAATAGTAATCACAGATAACTTGGACTTTTATTAACACTAGCGTGAAGTATCTACCAGACTATATTAAAAGTAGTTTGATTACATTTTAAACTGTAATCCTTATATAAAATATTTTGTGACCGTATAAAGTGCAGAAGAGTGAAGATTTAAAGCTACAATTTTTGTAAAACCCACTATCTGTTATTAATACAATATTATTATATCATTTTGTTAGTCAAAGATTATAGGAAAAGGAAGGGCGTGAACACAACAGAAGTGAGAATAAGTTATATTACAGTCAACCATCTTGTTATTATGCGCAGATGTTGCCATCTTGTTTGCCCAAACTGATAATCTTTCTTTCAGTCAATTTTTAAAGAAACAGCTCCCAACAATGGTTGCCACACAAGCATAGTGGAAAAACCAACCTGAAATCCGGACACTTTTCAATCGCTTCTTTTCCCCTGAAATCCGAGCTTGCTTATCCTGGTACAGTTTCCAGCGTCTATCATCTATCAATCCTATTTCGTGACCCAAAGGTGTGAGACGGCTATCAGCATTATCAGATCTCAAGAGTAACCGATGCTCTGAGCGGCTAACATGCAGAACAAAAATTTCAATTTATATGTCAAGAAAGACGAGACAGAATAAAGCAACATAAATGTTATCTTTGGTTAGCTTACCTGGTTAATACACGGTAAGGCTCTCGCAGGTCCTTGGTTACTAGATCATCAATTAATGTTCCTATATAACTGCTCTCCCTCTCAAGAACAATAAGTGGCTTATCATCTGCATGTCTAGCAGCATTGATACCAGAAATAATGCCCTAAGGAATAGCATAGAGGGTTGAAGGCTTGCTAGATTAGTAGGAAGCTCAGATACCCAAGAAATATCAACTCATGATACAACTCACACTTCACAACACCCAAAAATCACAAATTATTATATTTAAAAGTACAAATGAACTTTAAATAATACCTGTGCGGCAGCTTCTTCATAGCCTGTAGTTCCATTTATCTGACCAGAGAAGAACAATCCTTGAATTTTCTTTGTCATTAGAGACCTAGTACATTGATGAGCAGGTAAATAATCATATTCCACAGCATATGCAGGCCTCAACATTGAACACTTCTCGAGTCCGGGCAAAGTTCTCAGCAAAGGTAATTGTAATCTCTCTGGCAATCCCGTCGAGAACCCCTATAAGATAGAAAGCATTAACCATACAAACTTCAACCTTTTGTGAAATAGTTTATCTATGCTAATTTCATCAAGAAAAAAAAAGAGCACAAAGTTGGAGGACAGTACTCCTCTCAAGATAAAGAACAGGTGAGACAAGCCATTAGCACTGCCACCTACTTCCCCCAAAAAGAATTTCCCCGGCTAGAAAATAGCAACAAAAGAGTGGGAGGACTATATTTTATTTTTATAAATCCAATAACACTCCTTTACTCCTAGTCAAGAAAATAGAACCCACTAAGTCCATTAATAGATGTTTTACTCCAGAATTCATTGGTGATTTAATAGGTGCTTTTTTGTGGGGGTTTCTTTGTTAGACCTACCGAGAGATGAACATGCGGTGTTGCAGGTCTCTTGTTCTTAGCAGTTTTATTCCTTTCATTTTTTTATGTTTTTGACTACTTATATTCTTGCATTTGTGTCTTTCTCTTGTATCATAATGAATTGTCTATTTACCAAACATGAAAGAACGTGACAAAATTTGGATCATGGGCGCAGGGATGCTTCAATAGTTCTAAATTGCATGCATCAATCCCTTAATAGGAAAATGTACTTGTTATGACAGCTTTTGTGGTTGATTATCATTTTTTCAGGAACAACAGTCTCAGTATGCTAATGAATCTTCATCTCATCATTGTATTCAAACACCCACTCACCCCCAACCCCTGCTTGCAAAAGAAATGTCAAGTTTCATTCAGATTACAGAAAAGTGGTTAATAAGAGTATACAAAAGTATAACTTACCTGCACATAGAGCTCAGGCACATTTCGACCCTCGGGTTCAAGAAATATTTGATGGGACTCTTTATCTTGGAATCTTACAATCTAAAAGTGAACAATATATCACATCAGAAAATGATACAAAAGATTCCAGTATATGATGCTTCAGACCCCTTTTTCTAAATGGTTCAGGTTTGTCAGGAGTACGGATTGAATTGATGATTACAGTTAATTCTGGACATAAAGATATTAAACTGAAATAAATAAAGCCAGGGTAACTTTTTTTAAGCACACCTTATCTTCTATTGATGGACAGTATCTAGGTCCTTTGGCCTCAACCCATCCTCCATAAGTGGGAGTCTCATGTAAGTTCTCTCGTATTATCTGATGAGTTGTACTTGTTGTACGAGTTAGATAGCAGCACATCTGTTCTCTTTCAATATGGACCTCTGGATCAAAACTAAACCAGCTGACCTGCCAATTATGAAGATACACTGGGGAAACACTATCTTTTTGTTAGAGTAAATGTTTTTAGTTACAGATTATAGAAACTCAGTATTTTTGTTATCTTTCAGAAGTAGGGGAAAAGTAAAGTTCTACTTTTTGTGTCATAATTTGTTTGAACTATCAGAGCTAAATTATTGCTTAGCTATCTAAGCTAAATATTACTATCAATCGAGGCAATCCGAGAGATAACTTAAGAAACATCTTGGATCATGCCCAACTGGCGGCTGGTAGACATGATTCTCCAGAGAGAAAATTACTAGGGCCTTTAAGTTCTATCAATATTAACATAATCAGAAGTGACAATTGGATTGAGTCCTGAAAAAAACCATTTGCAAACTACAAACCAAAGCCTGATTTGAACCAAAATTGAATCTAATGAACCTACTGATAGGTTTAAATGGACAAACCTGTTCATCTCCATGCTGTGGTTCTAATACTGAGAAATTTACAGTGCGAATGTCCACTCGGGCTGGGGTTCCAGTTTTCAACCGATCAGTTTCAAAACCAAGTCGCTGTAGGTTTTCTGTTAATCCAAGTGAAGCAGACTCGCCAGCTCTTCCTGCCGGCATAGAAGTTCGACCAACCCAAATTTTACCACTCATAAAAGTTCCTGTGGTAAGAATAATAGACTGAGCATAGAACTTCATTCCAAAAAATGTACAAACACCTTCCACGTTATCATTCTTCCCTAGTAAAATATCTGTGACCATAGCCTCTCGAATAGAAAGGTTTGGAGTGCTGCAAAAAATAAAGTCCAAACAAAACTTGATGGGAAATAACAAAAAAGAAAAATGCATATAACATGTGAAGAACTGTGATGAACCAATCAGTTCATCAGGTCAATGTATCCATGTCGAGGACGTACCCGACACGAATACCCTTAGATATGTTTAAAATATGTGTATGTGGAGTGTCTGTAATTAAAAATAAAAGCATGCTTAATATCCGTCGAAAGAGTGCTTGTAAGTTAGAATTGTTGATTTTTGGTACAACTAATAGTCCTGTATTACGAATTCTCATTGTCCTTTGGGTTAAACCTTAATCCAATAAAAGACTTGATCGGTGAGGGTCTGCCTCTCATTTATTACCCATGTAGAATAAGGCACCAAGTACCAAGGATCCCACACCTCAAACCCTCCTTTCTCCCAAAATAGCCTCATATATAACATTCCACTAGTATATATCATCAATTTTATTTTTATATATTTCCAAACATTAAACATACAGAAAATATATGATCTTTGTGATTTATTCCATGAAATCACTTTTAGGAATTGATATTTGAGTACCACTTAACTAGAAAACAAGTGTTGTAATAACAAATGTTGATAGAAGCATCTCTCACTCTCACGAGTCACCACCACTTGTTCGTATAAAACTATAATTTGTATATACATTTGGGTTTCATAAGTTTGACTAGGATGATATTTAATAATGATTTTCAATTTAAAAACGGTTTCTTTAAAGAATTACAATAACATTTATTTTATTTTGTGAATTATATATATGCATAAATACATACTTTAAACATTTCTGAATGTATCGTATCCTATATTTATATTTTACAAGATGAGACGAATCACCATGTTGGAAGCGTGTAGTATCCAAAACTCATATTGTATTCATGCATCATAGGAGCTGGGGCTTGAACCAGTAGTACTAGACTGGCCATCTACATGACAAGGGAAATATCATCTAATGAAAAATGACTCCACATGCAGGACTTATCAAAGGGTCGAGGGCAATGCCCCCAGCACTTTATATAACTAGGGTTTTAAAAAGTTATTTCATCCCAAGTATTTGTTTTATCCTACCAGCCATACGTAAGTCATGACTCTATCTCGTTGACTATTAACTTGGCCAAGTTGACTATACAGAACCAATCTAAATATCTCTCACACCTACTACTGTGGTGTTTATGTTATTGCTTCTAAAGTTATGAGAATAAATAACCCTAACCCCACAAGAAAAATATTACTGCAAAAGAATCATTTGGTCGTTGCATGTGAATGTGATCGATTGCTAGCAAAACCTAAGTATAGCAAAATAGATCATGCAAATGACAAAAGAAAAGGAAAAACTATGGCTACGAACTTGCCTTTCTACTACATTTTTCATTTGCCAGGCATACTCCCTTTTATCAGTCTGAGCTCGTAATGCACGAACTGCAGGACCTCTTGAGACATTGAGTACACGCTTTTGTAAGTAACATCTGAACACAAGTAGAAATGTGTATTTAAGCCACAAAAACCTGAAAAAACTGCTCTTCATAGTATATTATGTCCCAAAAGTAGTTCATTATAAACACATCACTCAAGAATCTAAGGAAGAAAGCATACAATAAAAGTAAATATCTAATATAGCGATATTAAAAGGTGCATCATATGGTAGTGGAAATTATTAAAAGATAATATCATTTCTTAAATTTTATATAGTGTGAGTTGTGAATTCTTGGGCAAAACAAAATAACTATAACGAAATAAATTAATGCTTCAAAAGTGAAAGACTTTCTTTAGGAACATGATGCTTTAGCATAGTGTCCATCACCACAATAGAATATCACATCAAATTCAAACTCAATAACTCACTTTGCCTATATGGACCCACATTATTTCTTTCCAATAAAGCAATTAAGAACCTCAAGGCTCTTATTTCATCCTCTCTTCGTATAATTTTGAACACATAAACATAAGAACATCTTGCAACAGTCCAGAAGACTATATTGCCACTTTCCCCTTGACTTTAAACATTTTCCTATCAACTCTTATTTATAACCAACAACAGCAAAACAACCTTTAACAATACCTTGATTGAAAAGAAGAATTTTGAACAATCAGTTACAATTATATTCACAAAATCTAGGGGAACCAAGTTGCAAAAATGTATAAGTGGAGACATATGATTCCTTCAAAATACCTATCAGCAATCTTCCCTATTTCACCACCTAGCGCATCCACTTCATGAACAAGTTGGGACTTTGCAGGCCCACCAACAGCTGGATTGCAAGGCTGCACCAAACTCGTCTCAATCAGAAACTCTAAATATTTAGGGATTAAGCCATGCATCAACAATATCAGAATGTGCTTAACCGAAACAAAGGCAAGGAAGGGGCATATACACAGCAAGCAAAAGCAGGAGAAATGGCAAACATGTAGTTTTCCTTCGAGCACCAAAAATAAAACACATGGCCAGTCCACTCAGCATCTTTCCTACAAGGACGCTGCATTTTCAAGTTACAAAATCTATGCAGCAGTTGCTACAGAGAGTCAAGCCCATGGAACAACTCATTATACCTTATATTTTTACCCTAATTTTTACACCTCACTTAACAGTGAGGGCTATGACCAAGTTAGCTATTGCGACCACAGATAAACCCCAGTTTCTTTCTCCATTTTAGCCATCTCAATCGTATCTTATGAGCCTCCAGGGATTTCTTTTGTGTATAATAACAATAATAAATTAAAAAATCGTATCTAGAATAATTACTAACTAGTGAAGAGAAAAAAAAAAACTTTATCCTCAATCTTTAAAGAACAGGGACAGATTTGTTAACATTAACAGCCATAACATACACAAGTATAATTGAAGGAGCGTAAAATGCTAACCTGCCACGCAATTCGGTCAATGTTGAGAGTAAGAAGAAGAGTCCTAGCCCCCAAACGAGCAGAGGCAAGAGCGGCTTCGCAACCAGCGTGACCTCCTCCAACGACAATCACATCATATTTCTCATCCACCACTCCCAACTCACAATCCACCTCTCCTAAATCCAAACAAGCAAATAATTTCAGTTTCCAACACACTCCGAAGCCAAGCAGACGTGAGAAACGAAATTCGCGTACCTCGGGAGGTGGACCTAGCGGAGAAGCGCCGGGAGAAAGAGGATGAGAAGGATATTTGGCGGCGGAACTTGCGGCGGAAAGTGACGTGGCGAGGGTTCGGAAGAGCGGGGGCGGGAGTGAGAAAGAGCGTTGTACCTAAGTTTCGGCCAAGGCGACAGAGATGGAGAGTTAACGGCGCCGTTGCCATTGTGGCATTTGGATATGGAGAAACGGAAGCTGAGATTTATGAACGGCTCTGATTTGTGGCGGTGAAGTGTATTGTTTCCTTCTTCTCTCTCTTGCTCTAGTTTAACAGTGGAATTGCTTACTATTATCCAAAAATAACTTTTTTAAATCTTTACATCTTTTTAAAAAATATTTTGAAAAAATATATTTTAGGATCAGAGTTCTGAAAATATTAATAATTTTAGAATATTTCATAATAAAAATTATTACAAAAGTAATATTTTTAGAATAATTAAAAACATATTTTGAAATATTCATATTTCTATATGTTGGTAGTGAGTTTTTTTTGTTCCTCTACCATAATTACTTGTATCTAGAATCAAGTGAGAGCAATTTCTTGGCAATTGCTTCCTGCACCATATCACTGCACCCGATTCAGCGGAAAAGACGAAACTATCTTTAAAAAAAATTTCTGAAATATGTGTTCCGGATTTTTTTTCCGGAATGAAATTTTATATTACGGATTTTTTTATCCGGAATGAGTTTCTCATTTTTGTTTCCAGATTTTTATTTCCGAAACACAATAATCTCTTTTCTGGATTTTTTTTTCCAGAATGTATTATTTATCAATTCCGGATTTTTTTGTCCGGAATAGAATTTTAAATTTTGTTTCCGGATTTTTATTTCCGAAACTCAATAACCACTTCCGGATATATTTTTCCGGAATATATTATTTTTAATTCCGGATTTTTATTTCCGAAATAAAGGGCATTTTTGAAATTTTTAAAATTGTGTTGGGTGCAGGGAGCATTTGCCCAATTTCTTTATCATTAAACATGTAGTGAGCAAGATATTTCAATTTTTGCATTAAAATTATGTAATTTAATTTCGTATTTATTATAATAAATAACAAATTTAAAAGTTATGTATTCAACTAAAACCATGGTCCAACATGATTTTGGTGTTCAGTGGATTCATGAGAAATTTGTGTTTAATTAAAACTGAAGTCACCATGGTTGTGTGTGTAAAGTTTTTTTTAGCTATAATCGTGCACACAAAACACAATTTGAATGTAAGAATTATACAATTAAATTTATTTATCTATATATATGTGTATAAATAAGAGAATCTAAAAGTAAAAAATAGAAGTATATCAATTACAACAAGTTATTAGTATAAAAATAATATTTTTAATTACTCTTATATAATCTTCCTTATGAAAGCTAGCTTGTAACATAGTGCTTATCCTCTTAAATAATTTATAAAATAACTGTTTCGAATATATACTCATTAAAGAATCTATTTTAAAATCGTGAAGTATTTAATTGAAAATAAGTTCTAATGAATAAATTGGTGTAACTTTTAAGTTAATGTTTTACTACTTTTCTATTTTATTTCTTCATTTATAGTAATCATCGTGTTCATATGACATACCGAAATGAAACTTTGCTTTAATACATTATAGTATGATATATATATATATATATATATATATATATAATATTCAAGTTTATTGAACATCGTAATGATCTTTTTAATTTATAAAATGGGATCCTTGAAATATCATTTATTTATAAAAATATTTTCTTATATAATATCCTAAACAACCTTCTAACAAGTCTTAAAATAAAAATAAAATATAAAATATTGTTACTTTATATATAAAATAAGGACAATTTTTTTTGATTAATTATAGAAATGGAGTTGGTTTTAAAAATTATGAGTTATGTCAAAATAAAGTTATCTCAACCTGATATGATTTTCATAAGAATTTTTTTAAAGGTTACAACGAAGTCATCTCACTTAATTATGATTTCAGCTTTATTGATTTTTAAAAAATAAAATAAAATAATTAATTTATAAATTTTATAAATGATAAAAAAATAGTTATTTTTAATTAAAAAATAATTAAAGTAAAAAATAAAAGCGGTAAAATATATAAAAATATACCAACAATAATTAAAAGCTTAAAATATAAAAAAATGCCTAAAAATATTAAAAATATAAAAATTATTAGTAAATAGTTGGTTTATCAAAATTTTGGTAAACCCAATCCCTTCTAATATTAGCAATTGAATTATTTATCCCATTTCAAAAGACTTTCAATTTTGACGCGTTTCAATTAGAGCTTGCTTTTAAAATCATTCATCATTTGAACTTTTTTTCCTATAAAACCTGTCAAATATTTTTTAATTTATAAAAGTATTAATTAGTTATTACAATTTTAAAAAAATTGACAAAAAAAATACAATAAAAATGAAATTGTGGCACATAGACACGTCTTAATTGTAATATTTAACAATAAATTATCTAATCAAATTTGTGTCTAATTAGCATGAATATCAAAATCGTATTAATACGACTTTATTTTGACACAATTTTTTCAACCTTGTAAATTTTATAAAATCAACCAATTTTAATAATTAACGAAAAATTTATCCTCATTTCATAAAAAAACCAAATATCTTTTCCAATTTTTATTTTTATTTTTACAAAATTATTAGTTAAAAATGAAACAAAATCACACAATCTTCTCATAAGTCGAAATTTGATCTAATCTTAAAAAGGATTTGATAGACTATGAAGATACAATGTACATAACTCATTCATAGTTTTTTTATTTCATTGTAATTAAGTCTCGAAATTTATAAGTTTCAAATGAGAATTCATGGTTGTCATTTTTCTTTTGAAAAGTCATATAATTTGAAATCTATGAGAATGGATAAGACTTTATTTAATGATGAGAATGACCATCACTATTACGTTGTCTTACCATAAAGAAAACAAAATTGATTTGATAAGTTGAAAAAATAAATATATATATATATATATATATATATATATATATATATATATTGAAAGTGAAGCTTAATCCAAATATATATATTGTAACAATTGTGGCTGGATGAACCGTTTGACCAACCATAGTTAATACATTAAGGTAAATTAAAAAGATACACAACAAACCAGATAATTCTATTTAAGTTATGATACATATTAAATATTGTACCGTCTCAGGACTACTAAGAATTAGGCCGAGTAGACAGACCCATCAGGTAGCCTAATAAGACCGACTGAGCAAGCCCAAAATGCGGTAAGGTGGGCCTAAAACCCAATTCGTTGATCTTGTTAAAATAATATCAATAATAAACAATCTCGTCACAACATAATTAACGTGTTTTTAAGGTACAAAATCTCAACCTCTTTAAGTGCTCCGATTTACTTACACGGTATCCCTTATAATATCACATAAATACTCTGTGCAATATCTTCTATTACATCACTTAAATGCTCTGCGTAATATCCCTGATAAATATTATATAAATTATCCAAATTTACTTGCACAGTTTTTCCTTATTATACTACAAAATACTCTGATTTATACATATGATATTCAATTTTTATGAAAAGATACTGTAATATGCCGCTTTAAAACCTTATTAAACTTTGTCGTAAACAATTTTAGCAAAAGGGCCTTCTGTTTCTATGAAAAGAGTTCTCAAGGCATGTACAAGTCTTTTTGGAGATGTTTTCGACAAGCTTTTTTGCCTCGCTCGCTCGGCTCAAGACTGGGGGGCTGTGTACCGTCCCGAATTTGGTCGGTCATATACCGATTGACCCGACCTGTCAGGTGGTCCAAGGCGAAGATCACCATGATTTTTGAAACTATTATTGTTATAAACCCCCACAATTATATTAGTATAATACTATTAAATTAGATAAATATATTTTGAGAATCAATCTTATTAAATGCACAACTAACATTCAGACCTTGAGACCCCCCTATCTAGTCTTCTAACGTTCCCACCTTTCCCTCTCTCGTTGCACTTGCTTTCACTGCATATGATTTTAATGCATAATATCTCAACCTCTTTGAATGCTATAATTTACTTGCACAATATTTCTGCTTATATTACATAAATGTTTTGATTATATTACAAAATACTATTATTTATATACATGATATTCAGATTTTATGAAAGAATATTATAATATGCCACATCAAAGCCTAAGAGAAACTAGTGTTAAAGATCAAAGCCAATGAACACTTATAAATAGATGATCACTCACAGAGTATTATCAACTCGAATTTTAGCATTATATCCATTATATACACAAAATTTGATGTTTTTACTAACTTAAGCGTCGAAGTATTTTCTACAGATGGAACCTCCCTCATTTCCTGGAGTTTGAATCACTAGAGCCTTAAAGGGAGACCACTAGGAACTCACCCGGATTCCGACCGAACTCATTTTGGCGAGAACAAATATGACTCATCAATGATAAAACTCATTACAAACTCTATATTTAAACATGTAGTACAATGATAATGTATATACGTTTTGATCAATATATTAACTACACTCAACTACCTAAATCCTTACTTGTTTGTCTGAACATCTTTTACAGGTACAGTCTCGACTAATAACTAAAGAAACATGAAAAAAAAAAAAAAACACAACTCAAGGAGAATGATAATTCGGTCACATGTAAGCCTCTACAAGTATATATATCCACCTTCTCAAGTTTACTAACTATGCTTTTGAGGAGTTGTTCAAATTAAAAGTGTCTTGAAAAAATTGACTAATGACATTGAAACTTGCAAAACAAAATTGGAGTCAATTGGTTGAAAATTTGAAAAAGAAAACATAGTATACTTTTGGAATTGTTTGAACCTAACCCAAAACTATTAATTGTAGTTACCCATCTTATCGACAAAGCTATCAATTCCACGCAATCTAAAACTTACATAGTAAGTTAATATGAATTGTGAAAGTATATTAAACTTTCGATTTCAATAAAATAAACACAACGTCAATTAATCTTATGATATTCAATATCCCATTTTTGTATTATTTAAGATCAAATCTTTAAAATTGCAGTTTAAAAGTTATCATTATTATTATAATTAATTCAAATAATATTAATTAAACACAAATAAGTAATAGGATTTTTATATTTACCTCTTTTGAAAGATTCATACTCACAACCTGTGTGATGTTTTAACCTACGTTATTTAAATACTAATTATAATCCTGATGTATGTATGCATATATTGATGTACATAATATATCCACATTTATATATGTATTTGATTTACAGATATTATACTCAAATCATTATAACATCATACCAACATATAATATTAAATAAATATTAATTCTAAAGACTAAAATAATTAATTATTATTTATTAAATTATAAATAATTTTATAAATTAAAAAATATTAATGTATAGTAGTTTTTATTATTAATAAAAATTTACAAAATAAATTATTTATACGCTTATTATTTTATATTATAAATTAACTTTTACTAGTTTTTAGAGATTAATTTAGAATTTAAAATATTAATAATTAAAATTTAGGTAGCTAATTTAAATATAAATTTTAAAATTATTTTATAAATTTTTATTAATAATAGAAACACCTTTATCCTTTAATTATGAATATTTTTTTGTCTTTAAATTAGTATTTAATTTAATTAATATAGTGAATAATTATTTTTATTATTTAATATTTTTTTAGCGTACGTAATTTAAATAATAATTATTTAAAAAATTATTAATTCTAAAAAACTATCAGATTTCAAGTATTAAGAAAAAAAAATTCAAGACATACACATAAATATATTTAATTAAATAAGAATCAATATCAAAGTCATTTAAATATTTAGTCAATAATAAAATTTTAGTTTTTTCTTTTCAACAGTCCACTCCGCCAATCAGAATTTGTTGACAGAAATTTGGCCACCGAGTACACTTTTTTTTTTTTTCAAACTCAATTCAATTCAAAATTATCATTCAAAGCCAAATTACACTCACTTTCATTAAATTTATATTTCAATACATATTACATTTCCATAAACTACACACTCTAATCTTTCTATGCAATTTCAAAATTCAAACAAAGAGATAAATTATATTTCAAAGTGATTTTTATTTGTTGGTATTATAAATTATGAGAATATGTATATATATATAGAAGATATTACTTTAATAACTATAAATTAAAATGCATCAGCTTATAAAAAAAATGATTTGATATATAATTTTAAAATTGATTCATTTAACTAAAAGTTATTTTTTTTATAATTCTAATCTGGAAGGTTATGAAATTGCAAAAGGTTATTATCATTCTGCTTCCGATGAATTATTTGTCATGAATTCGTCACCCATATTCGTCACTAAACATTGTTGTAACACCGCAAACCATAACCTCACGTCACACTTCACTCTATTATATAACTTACTGAAAACCACAATGCACAGTGATGTTGTCTTTGGATTGTTCTTTTTGGAATAATAAACAAATCCCCACTTCACTCACCACTATTCTTTTATCATTTTATCCATAATTCTACCTATTATAATATTCGACTTGTCTCTCTTTTTAAAAAGATAAAATTATTATATATTCCTACACATTTAATTTTCATTTTTATCGTTTACAAATTATTCATATACTATTTTTGTTTATTTTATTTTCTCCCCAATATTTGTATTTTAAGTTTTTCCCCGTGAGGATAAATTCGTATGGCAGTAGGTAAAATATTGGTCTATATAACAATGAGTAGAGAGGGCAGATTCAACTGACCTAAAGAAAGAAAGTGGTGGCAGCAGGAGCGGAGGTATGAGTGGAAACAACGGCGGTGGAAACGGGTCGGTTCAGGGACCACCGGTGAGGAGGCCGCATCCCGCGGGTTCATTCGGGAACGTTCCGGCGAACCGAGCAGAAAAGAAAAATTCGATCATAAAGGATATCTTCTTCAAGTCCAATTCTTCTTCAGCCTCCTCCTGAACCTTTTTCTGTTATTTTTTTTCTATATCCTTCATTTAACTGTTATGCTTCAATTTCCACTACTCATGTAAAGTATATCATCTCCATGTATAATAAAATAACTGTCTTCTTTTCTTTTCTAGTTGTGTTTGTGTTGATATCATAACATGTTGTTGACCCTTGATGCAATCTGTGCTGTTCTATGTTTTGCTACAGAGAAGTTCATTAACTGTTTCTTTTTCATCCTTAAACCATTTTACTCTGCATGCTGTGTGCAGAACATAGGCTACAGTGTTAGAGAAAGGGAATTAACAAATAAATGAAAATGATTTCTGTTCCAACACAACGATCAAGTCAGACCGAGATGGGCTATGGCTGTTATAGACCTATCTTAATGTCCAAACGATGGCGTGTCTTAACCGTACTTATGACTTGTTTATACTTAATTACGTATTTAGCTTTCTATCTTTAGTCTAGTCTTCGCTATTGATAGTACAATTTCCAATTGTTATGATATGATTCATTGAGTTCTTATCTTACAAATTAATTTAAGCTTATAAGGATAGAGATGGATAAAAACAGCTTGAGGAGAGATTTGAAGTATTTGGATGTTTATTAATTAGTATTAACTCTGGTTGGAATGGCACAATATCCAAATCTCTATAAACCTAGAGGGGAGGGGTGGAAGGTAAAGGATCACTTTCTTGAGGTAAGCAAAGGAAGAGAGTTGTGGGTGGGGTGGGGTCCAACACATGGTCAAATACGACAGTGAAATCACTATCACACGTGTTAGCACATTCAAAATAGATAGAGCTGCACGTGATGAATATGTCAAGAGAGACAATTGACATTAAATTTGAACTTATCTTCTGTTTCTTTCTGTTCATTCAATTTTTCATTAAAAACTGTGTCAACACTAACTTTGTTTTCCTTTTTTTGTTAGTGTATTTTGTAGGTAGTTTTTTATTTGATTGGTGTTTTGGTGTTAAAATTTATAGCGAAATTTATAATGAAACTGATTTCTTGCATTTTATGCACATGTTACCAAAATAATGGAAATGAAAGTTGGAAAATAGTAGTTCAAATCGTGACCAATTAAAGCATGTGATGAAAAAGAAAATAAAGGCTAAAAAAGTTAAAAACAGTTAATTGGGAGAAATTTGATGGAGGGATTAAAAACATGCTAAATAAAGAAGACTACACATCTTTAAAAATAATGAAAACCATAAAAAAATGTCCCCCACCCACTTTAACACGAAAGTCTCAAATTTGTGGGGTAGATATTCAAACACTTTGGAATTCAATGACAATGAACATTTTGTTTGAACACAGAAACAAATACACTGTGCATATACAAACCTTTATGTACATCTTATAAAGGAGATTTTACAGGTGGTCATTACATTTCCTATACAGGTAATATCGGGAATAAAAAGCATGAATGAACTGTTAAGAAATGTCCAATTCAAGTGTATAGTCTCAGGCGAGTTGTAATTGGCTGCCGACACATAGGGCATGAAGATAATGTTACGCCACACTCCTTGCAAGTCTGTATCGAAAGCAAAATGCAAATAAATAAGATATACTCAATTATATTTAAGAAAGTGAAAATAGATCGTTTCATCCAGCTATTTTGTGAGTTTGTTATGGACTATGTACCGAGAGTGAAAAATTATTTTATACTATTATTTAATCATAAACTACTGTGGATAATAAGTTCATTTACTTTCTCTTAAGAGTTAAAGTCATAGCAATGTTGATTTTTTATTTGTTGACAATATAAATGTATAGCTATGAAACTCCAAGGACTCTCCTTTGATGGTCGGAGTATGATACAGTAAAATAAGATAGAAACATGATATAATAATAAGAGCAAGACATATATTAGTGCTGAAAATAACTATAATAATGAGATGATGACTCAGCAATATTGGTGGAAATAGTGGCGGCTATTATGACAACAATGGTGAGAGTAACAATGACAAGGAATAAATGGTGGTGGTGATGACAAAGTATTGGTAGTTGCTATGATGGAGATGACACGTCAGTAATGAAAAAAATGATTGTGATGGTAATAATGGTGGAAGTGGTAACAAAATTATAACAAAAATGATTGTGATGGTAATAATGGTGGGAGTGGTAACAAAATTATAACAAAAATGATGGAATTGACAGTTATTAGTGTTATTGTTGCTGTATGGTGGAGGTTTTAACAATAGTAGCTGCTGTGACGAAGATAATAATAATGTTAACAAAGAATATGTATATATAGGGTGGTGACGAAACAACAAAAGTAGGAAAAGGTGACACTGACAACAACAACAAAGGTAGTAGAAGTGATAAGGCTGACAACAATAAAAACATCGGTGATGAAAATAATGATAGTGATTATAATAAAGGTGAGATGGTATGAAAATAGGATGAAGGTCAACTACGCTATCCTATTTTGCATGTAGGTAGGTGTACTAAACAATTGATTACACTGGGTATAATAGTTATCATATCTTACCCAATTGTATTTTAACCACCCAACGAGCTTTAAATTTTTAGGTGTTGATGTGTTTTTTCTGAAAAATCACGTGTCAATTTTAAGCGTTGCATTATTCCGACTTTGAGCAAGGAAAGTATCTTTTTCATTTTTCCATCAATTTTCATCCCCAGCACAAAAGTAAGAGTTCCCCAAACAAGAAATTTTTTAACTTAAAATTCCTTTAAACATAAGCATTAAATATGATTAAACTTGAAACCTAAAATTAACATTGACAGTGGCATAAAGTAAAAAAAAATATGATTATCAAACATAAATAGTTAAAAACCCTATGGCACATAAACATAAGCATTGAATAAGTTTATTAAAGAAACTTACTGTATGACCACATCCAAAAGCCATGTCCTTCGGATTGGTTAAGCAAATAGGGCACGCCTAAAGCAAGAAACACATTTATCTCGTAAGCATGATTTGATCTTAAAATGAACCTAACGCAGGAGAAAGACACCTCAATCGGGGTACAGGAAGCATACTGATTCTACTGTAGCTGGAGCTGATGGCTCAACTGATTCAAATTTTGGAACTGCTAGAACTGCATTGTCACGATCTATTACTTCCTTAGGCGGAGGAAAAGGCCTTCTACGTTGGTAGGTAATTGACTTTTCACTGCACCAGAATAATTTGGGATTTGTATCGTTGAATATAATTTAAAATCATCAGATCTATATTTCATTACTTACTTTCCAAATTGTAGGCTTTGGGTCACCCGGTACTGAATTGGAATTTCCATAAGGGCAGCAAGTGCAAATGCTGCTTCCTTCTTTGATGCATCTTTGTTCTCAGACATGATCTTTGTGAAATTCACAAACTGAAGGGTAAAGAAGGAACATAAAGTGGCTAACATGCCTATATTTTATTATTATTAATAATAATAGTAATAAAAACTCAATATCATAAATGGTTCACAACTAAAGTTGGTATTCTAAAATATGGAACACCTAAAATTTTCCAGTCTTTTTCTACGATTAAGCAGTCATTTTCAAACTCATTACCTCCAATTCACATACTAATGCTATGTTTAAATCTATCAGAACAATTTTATCAAAAGGTCTGGAGTTTTAATACTTTTTAGATCGAGGATCTAGACCTAATTCAACCATATAAAACCAGCTTGTACCTATTTATATACTCTAATTTGGTTATATCTTTGGTCAATGCAGATATCAGTACAATTTGGTTATATCTCAAGTAGTCCAGCAGTACTGTTTCTTTAGGCTGTTGCTGTTGTCTCTCAAGCAGTGGCCGACTGCCTGTTCTTTTCAATTGTAATGGTTCGTGTATTGTTTCTGAAGCCCATTGCAAGCCGCCATGACTCATTTGGCGAAGTATGTTTTTATGAGTTTTCTTTGATAGACAAAGTTGTTTGTTAGCTTCATCTTGATGAGAAATGTCAGAATATTAACGTATCCCATGTAGAAGAGTATTATTGTTTTTATTGTGTCAGTGCACATTCTGTGTTGTTGGGCGGGGCATTGATTAGTTGTAAAATAATCTGTATTGGATCTAGATAATTGACATAGAGAGGGGTATAAGACCAGTATTATATTCAGAATCTAATTATAGGCACTTCTTTAACCTTAGCCATTTAACCCAAAAATTTAAACAATACCAAACACTAATTACAAACTCCCGCAGAATGAACACATACTTGGATCATACATCAGTAAAATACCTGAAAGTTGTCAAATAAGCGCTGAGTAATGCAATCATCGAAGTGCTGCATTTCATCCCATGGACCATCTCCAACTCCAACCAAAATAATTGAGAGGGGATGGTGACTGATGAATGATGATCAGAATAGCTCTACATTAAAGACAGATACCAAGAACAGTAGCAAAAGACTTACCTCGCAGCAATGATAGAATTAATAGTTGCTTGTTCTTGTGGACTAAACTTTCCATGTGGTGTACCTGAATTTCTAGTAACCTATAAAAAAATATATTTCAGAAACAAATACAAACTTTAATGAAAAATAATTAAATCATGTCATGAAAAGATAGTATAAAATAACATAAATAGGTAAAACCTGTCCATCAGCAATAATGACAAGAACATGGTACTGACCATCGCTTCTTTCCACAATATCAACTGCTGCATCGATTACAGGGGCAAATGATGTTGGACCTATGTACAAGGAGATAACTGTAAGAATCGTATCATTGTTTGGATACCCAAGTCATCTATCTCCTTGATTTTTTTTCCTTTTTAGACTAAAAGAATAATTCATTAAAGAAAAATGGAAATATAATGCAGGATTATCCTTAAAAATTATATAAAACAAAAGAAAGAAAAAGGAAAACAGAGCACATACATCAACCTAAAAGGGAAATTTAGTACATATTTATGTATAGCTTAATTTAGAGAAATAAGCCCTTCGTTTTGTTTTAAAAAACTTTCAGGAAGCTGCAGAAAAGAGCTTTCATGACCCTAAATAGGATTGTCAATAGAAAGTCTGCATGCAATTAATGGAAACAGCAAAATATATCATATCCACTTGTCCTACTCTGACTGGGAAGGAAGAGAGGAGCAGCTTTCATGTTTTTGTTGGTGCCTATAGTTCTTCCACAAAACTCGCTTCAATCTCTAGTCCAGCTTACTCCATAAATGGTATGGCAGATGATATCTCTACATTCTACTTTTAGACTAAGGTAATTCTAATTTCGTATCCAAACCTCGGTATATTGGTTCTAGAGCTTCAAATCATGCAACCAATGCCATTGTTTCTCTGACCAATGTAAAAAGATATGTCAGTCATCAGAAAATTCACACACTACACATTAGATAAAGATTCTCTGCCTGTTAGGGTCATCGACGATATTTCTAAATTTTTTACTGATATTTTTGTCTTTTGTTTCTGTCGACAATTGGTTGACTAGATTTGAAATGCCATTTTTTCTCATGGTGATTGTGTAATGAATGATTAAGTGTGTGAGAAAATAGTGCCTAAAGTGAGACAACTCTTTCTTCTATTAATTTTTTCTTCGACAAATTGTCTGTCCATTCCTTTCCTTTTTCTGGCATGTACTAGATGAAAAACTAGTGCGGCATAATCATATAGGCCATCAAACTCATGCATTTAGTACTATGCTAAAACTTTGTTTGTTAGGAAAAAAAAATGTGATTCTCTGTATGTCTCTTCTAATGCACAAACTTGCCCATCAAGAGTTGTTATTGGGGAGTATGAAATATGTTAGCCATTGGGATATTGTGACATGTATCCTTCGATACATAAAAGATGCTATGAGACAAAGATTACTGTGTGAAGAAAAAGGCAATACTAAAATTACTTATTACTCTTATGCTAGATCTGGTGCAGAGATGGAATATCGTGCTATGGCAACAACCACTTGTGAACTTACCTAGCTTAAGCAACTACTACAACACTTAAACATTGGGGACATAAAGCTTATTTGTGATAATCAAGCTGCACTTCACATTGCATCAAACCCAGCTTTCCATTAAAGAACCAAACAAATAAAGATTGATTGTCACTTTGTTCCAGAAAAGGTGCTCTCTGGAGAAATCACAACTGATTTGTCAATTCTAGCAACAAGTTGGCTGACATGTTCACCAAGTCCCTTGGCTTGGAGGCCCTCGTGTTGAGTGTATTTGTAACAAGCTTGATGCATATGACATATATACTTCAACTTGAGGTGGAGTGTGAAAATGTAATTAGTCATTAGCTGTTACAAATTCTAGGAAATTAGGACCATCAATTCTTGATTATCAAGCAAGATTCTTTTTTGTTTGATTTTGTAAATTGGTTTAAATACATACCATGTGGTCTGCATTTGACACACACAACATTTAGATAAGACTTTCTTATAAAATGTATACAAAGCCCATAACTTTCTCAAGTTTTGCAGGATCAGTACATCAATTCCTTGCATCAATTAGCATGTCTTCTACAATGATTTATCTTTCATAATTTCATATATACATTTCATAATTTTTCTTACAATCGAGTCTTGATATATATCTTGCAGGTCATTCTGAAGGTCCTAAAATATATTTGATATATAAACTTGTGAAAAAATTGTAAAATATAGTCAGCAAGGACAATAATATTCAACCTGCCAATTTTAATTGTGGCACAATCTCTCGGTAGCGTGCAAGTACTTCCTCAAAACCATGACAATAGCGATCATCAGGATAAAAGCTGAAGACATTTTGATCATGTGTCGATGCTACAGAAGTATACTAATGATATCAATAGAGGAGAAAAAAAATAACATTTCTTTGAAAAGTAAATCAGAAACAGCTTCTCACCATCACCAAATCCAAAACATGGTATCAGATTGTCTTCATCAAACGAAGAGAGAGTACGGCCAATAATAGAGATCGCTTGCTCATATGGATTAGGAGTGTTTCCAATATAATGAAGGCTTTTATGGTTGAAAGAATATTTGCCTACAATTACCAATGTGTGACTTTTCCGCATTCTCCATAGTTATATGTGTGTGTATTAATAATTTTATGTTCAACAGAAATAACCTGTCCACTCATTGCTTTTGGTGAAGTCAATACCAATTATAAGATTTGAAGACTCCAAACCAGCTTCTCTCAAAGCGGAAACAACCTGAAATGTAAAATGCAAAAGCTAAGTTTTTTAGGACAGGACACCCTCACGAAACAGAAAATCAAGTTCAGTAAGGGGAGGTAATTGTTTCTGCCAGAGGATGTTGGCCTAAACATTTTTCAAAAACTAAAAATTTCCATTCGATTTTATCTTGTGTCCTTAAATATCCTCATACAATTGTTTTCAGTCTCCATAGCTCAACCACAGAGCTAATGACAAGTTAGTTAATTAGTTTTTTTCTTATCAAATTGACCTAAAAGCAAGTGTGGGTGAAGGCCATGCCAACTTTTTCAAATGGAACCACATTTCTTCGTAGTTCATATATCTCCTGAAACTAAATCAGATATCAATAAATTTATATTTGAAAGTTGTAATATATTCAATGACTATTAGTATGCCCATATAGATAATATAGACAACTTGAAAACTATCAAGAAATTGAGAAGTTGAACTGATCAACAAATGTCTTACACAAGTTTATTTGAAATTATAGAATCGAACAAACTAAAATTTTCCTACACGCCTCATTGAGGATTTATCCTCTAGTATACCAGAAAGAAGTTTTCCTTGGAATAAGATTAATAATTACTATTTCCCCTAAATCAATGAGCAAAAGCAGCAGCAAAAACCTGATCCAATGAACTGAAATTGTCAGCTATATATGTGGGTCGCTGCTTATGCTGCTGTTTGGTATTCACCGAACTCCCAGCATATGAAGAAGGTTGAACCGGTTGATGATATTGATAGCTAGTATTCACTGAAGTTCCATCATAGGAAGGGGAGTGATGATATTGATGGCTAGCATTTGCTGAACTTCCATCGAAGGAAGAAGTTTGACGATATTGATGGCTAGTATTTTCTGAACTTCCATCAGATGAAGGGGGTTGCTGGAAAAAACCAGCATGAGAATCATGCGTTGACTCTTTATTTCCCATAATTAAAGTCCTTTCACCTATATGAAAATTAAAAGTAAATAGACAACAATGTTAAATTGGAGATAAAAACAATAGGACTAAAAACAAATTAAAATGAGAACTACAACAAAAGAAGTGATAAAAATTCACACTAAGTTGTAAAATTCTATCTCTGGACACAAATGTAAGCAAAATTACCGAAGTTCACACTATTGAGTAATATATTTAAATTCACTAAATATTTTTCATTTTATGAAATAAAGAAGTGCGTTAACTAAATTATCCCCAGTCATATTTATTCCGAAGATGCTCAAGTGCAAACATAACTATATTTGAAATAATAACATTAAAAAAGGTTAATATAGTCGGAATTTCATTATATCTGTTAAACATGACCATTATTATTTTTTGCTTATATTTGAATCGAGAGGAAGTATACCTTCAAGGGAAAATAACAAGAAAGAAACAAATATGCGGATCAAATCACTACGGTTAATGCTTAGGCATCATTTGCAATAGCTTATATAAAGTGTAAACATATAACATTTCATTTTCACAGCAGCTTTCTAAAAGGACAAATAGACTCATTAGTTTAGCAATACATGTTTCTGAAAACCATGCAACACATCCATAACAAACTAACACGTTTCTGAAACGAAATTCAAAAGTATTCTCAGCAAACAAAATTCTCCTAAAGCTAGGTTCCACACAAGCTACAGAACAAAGACGAAAAACAGAAAAAACATCAAAACTCGAAAGTATTCCGTCAATAGCTAGGACACATTCTCTGACAAACATTACTCGCCGTAAACTAAACGACGTTTGGTTTCAAACATTAGATTTCATCACCGGAAAATAAAAATTTCAATTTATTCAATAACCGTAACTGGATTGAGAATTCTGCAATTGCATCACAAATTCAAAACACTAACGTCAATTGCACGAATCAAGAATCATATCAGTTTTAGAGAGAGAGAGAGAGAGAGAGAGAGAGAGAGAGAGAGAGAGAGTTGAGTAACCTGAGCGAAGAGATTGAAACCGAATCTGAGTTCGAACCGATGAAGCGCTACAACTCGCTACTTTTTCTAGATACTACTGTGACCACATTGACCATTTTCTCAGACAGGATATATTGTAACTAATTTTATAAAATACGATAAAAACATTAAAAAATTAAAATATAACTGATTTAAGTTAACGCGTAATTTATAACTTATTCATTAAGTAACAATTAATGAATTGCTTAAAAATAGGTCTGAAATGTTAAGTTGTTATCAGATTTATTTTAAAACTTGCTATTAAGAGCAAGTAAATTTAATTGGACTATGTTTAAAGGAAATAATCGGAAAAAAAGTTTGAAAAAAATGATGAATTGTTTGAACTTGGTGGTCCTTTTGATGCGTGCACTCCAACTTTTCCGTTTCTTTGTCAAATGTGAAATACTTTTTGCAGTGTTGTTTGAAAGTGATGGAGTTGTTGGCAAAAGGTTCATCATAATCCAAACTCTTTTATGCTTTTTAACTAATTTGATTACCTTTCCAGCATTTTCAAACTCAATGCTACTTACTTTTTAAAAGATAATCATATATTAACAATCCATAATTTTTATAAACCTATGTATACAATTTTTTGAGTTATCAAACTATTATTTTCTTTTTAAAAACTGATATCACTTTTTTTTCTTTTAAAGGAAGAATATATTATCCTACTAGCCTTTAATAAAAGTTATTTTTTATTTAGATAATTAAAGATGATTGTTATTTTTCATTTAATATTAGTTAGAATTTTCTATTTTTTAACTAATGTGAACTAAATTTTTGTATTGAAGTCTGTTGTGATTATTTTTCTTATAAGTGTCTAAGTGATTATTTTTTTACACTATAAGAAAATCATGAAATAGAAACTAATTTTTAGAAATCAAAATAATTAGTTGCAATAGTAAGTAAATTAGAAACCATATTAGAAACTAAATAAAAAATTGGTTTCTAAATTAGTTTATATTATTGTTAAATAGTTTCTAAATTGGTATCTAATTAGCAACACGATTTTAACTATCAATTATTTAGTTTCTAAATTTGGTCTCTAAAACCTTGTTAATTAGATACCAATTTAGAAACTATTTAACAATAATAAAAACTAATTTAAAAACCAATTTTTTATTTAGTTTCTAAAATTATCTCTAATTTAGTTGCAACTAATTATTTTGGTCTCTAAAAATTAGTTTCTATTTCATAATTTTCTTGTAATGTTATCATTAACATGAATATTATTCTTAGTTAATAGTTTATTAGATTATTTTGAAATATTGACTACAAGAATTATTGGATCAATATTTTTTGAATTACTGACAAATTATTTGATATATGTAAAAAATATTTTATATTTAGTAATTAACATGTTTTAATCGAATAAAAAATTAAATTATTTATTCAAGAAAATATTATTAAAAACAACAATCATCTGCCATCACACGAACAAATATTATTAAAAAACAATATGGGGACTAGACCAAAACCATATGTTAACAAAAACGATACATAAGCAGACTATACCTATTCATAAATAATTCTAAGAACAACTATTCTCTCTAAATAAATCATAAATTAGCCAACAACTTATCAGCACAAGTATTTCTTTCACGAAAAATATAAGTAACCCTAGACCTAAATTTCACAATACAAATATTCCATTGATCACAAAATATATTTAAAAAGCTTAAAAATCTGTGAAATTCAAAACACAAGGTTTTTTTCACAATATTATTTGTTTAATAAACGTAGGAGAACCATAAATCCTTAGTGAAATTGATGAGTCTGAGAAAAGAAAAGAACGAGAGAGAGAAAAGTTGAAGGAGAAGCAGAAAATCTGAGTTCATATTGCTACAACTATATACCCACCCACAAGTACTTGACGTGCATGTGTTACGGTAGATACACATGGAAAAGGAATTAACATGTTATTGAAACCTAAAAGTGCTTAAATAATTGTTGTAAAAAGATGGAATTGTGTCTCCAAAAGTGCTTTTGGTTTACCTCTGAAACTGTGATATGTGATTGTATCAAAGAAGAAACAGAAAAAGAAACCTTTAAGCTGGTGGATGCATGACTTTATTATGAAAAATGAAATTCTATATACGCAATGTCTATAAAATTAAAAATGAAACCAAACATAGAAAAGCTTGGTCGATCTTATATATCTTATTCATACCAGTGGCCCACTGAATCAATGTGGTGATTCTGAATTGAGTTTGGAGAGAAGGGTAGTGAAAACTTCTGATCAGTGGCCACATATGGAGGCTGAGAAATGAGATTGGTTGAGGCATATGCAGCATTGAATTGCTGTTGATTATTATCTTCTTGGCTACTATTACTATTATTTTGTTGGTGTTGTTGTAGCCTTTGTTCAGAACGAAGTTGCTTTGGAATGTTAAGTTTTTCTCCCTCAATCTCTTTATATTTCTGAAGGTAAATTTTCAAGGGTTCAACGTAATCCTCAAACCCTAGGGTTGTGATGGCCCATATGACATCATCACCATTGATGGTCTTTCTCTTCTCCCTCTGACATTTGTCAGAGGCTTCTCCAGTGACGAAGCTGATGAACTCAGAGACACACTCTTGGACAGTTTCCTTTGCGTCCTTAGAGATTTTTCCATTGGAAGGAATGACCTTTTTCATGATTCTTCCCACATTGGCAATAGGGAGGAACCTGTCTTGTTCTTTGTTGTGGTTATTGTTGTTGTTATTATGGTTATGATTATTGTTGTTGTGTGTGGTTGGGGTGTTGATGTTGTTGTTGATGTTGGTGTTGGTTGTCTTTAAGCAAGGGCTTTCGGGGCTTCCGGAGTTATAAGCATTTGGCAAAGTGGCATGGTTCTCATCTTCCATCATCACAGATACAAAATGTTGAGATAAAGGAAATGAAGATTTGGATATATATCAGTTAGTTAATAATGTTGCATATTACTGTATAGATAAACTGAAAGAGAGGCACAAAAATAGGCATGCAAGAAGGGTTAGGACAAGGAAAATTCGAAAACAAAAAAATGGGTGCTGTGGATTTTCACCAATCAAATCCACCGGACTCGCTCCAGATGTTAGATTACACTGCTATTATTGACATCCAAAACTCTCTTTCTTTTCTTTCTTTATCTTCCTACACTTATCTAAATAATTAACTTTATAATAATTATATATGTCATCTACCTAATCTTTTCTCTGTTATTGCTTTTTTTTAATATTATCACACTCTGGAATCATAATAAAAAGTAGAATTTTTTTTATCATGGTCCTAGATTTGTGTTTCTTTATCAATACTTCATGATTATTTTTCAGTGCAATGGAATGAATGGACATATTTTTTTTCCTATTTTATGTTGTTGGTCAACCTTAAAGTAAGAAAATCATTATAAGTATTTATCCATTTGCTTTTCTTATTTCATATTTTGTTATTTTAGATTAAAATATAAATTATATATATTTATATCTTCCAATGAAGTCAAATTTTAAAAAAAATTGTTTGGACCAAAGTGAATGTCAGTCACTTTTATACTAACGAGGTTAAAGTATTATTATTGATAAACTGCATACATTAAAGATGAAGTCTATAATCAAACACATGCTGCTTTAAAAATGAGTTTTAGTGTAAGAAAAAGGGAGCATGTTGTATTATGATAATGAGAAAACGTTGGTGAATTTGAAAGATTTTTGTTACTCAGAGGCATATTTAAAACAATAAATCAAAAGGAGAAGAAACTTATGTTAAACAAATGTTAAAATGAGATATAAAAAAATCCATGGTGACTTTTGGTGTGAAATTACAAATATTTGGGTGAAGAGGTAAGGAGATTTGATAATTTGATAAACATGGTATGAGAAGGACAGACATGAATAATTATATATGTACTGGGAAACTGAAAATAGTTGAAGCTGGAGATACTCAGCTTTTGATAAGTAACTTACAAGTAATAAACACAAGATCCTTTGTTTTATTATAGTATGGAATTAGACCAAGAGTCACTTAACTAATATGCTTTGAAGAGATGGTAGATCCAAAATGGATTATGATTGCTTTGGGGATATGGTAGTTTTTACACCACTTAAAATGGATTATATTATAGTTTCTCTTGGTTCAGTATTTAAAGTGTTTGAAAATATGGGAAATCAACAACCAAATGATAAATAAATAGCAATTTCGTTATCAACTGTTAAACAATATGTAAAATTTTTGTTATAAATCATTTAACAATTTTGAGATCAAATGACCAACTATGCTTTCTAATATGTTTCAAGGAATGATCTCATTAAGGGAAATTTATAAATTATTCTAATTTGTATTTTTTAATTGTATATTAACTTAATTTTTTTTAAGGAATCTTATATTTGGATGCCTTCAATTGGAGTTTCACAGGATAGACCATGAATAAATGATTTATAGTCATTTTGAGTATTTAGCTAAGATGTTAAGTTATCTTTTGACATAATTGAAATTGGAGATCATGGAATGCATATTGCATATACCAACATCACAATTATGTACTATTAATTAAAGCAGTGTACATGTTATATTTTATTAGCTCCTACACATTGAATACCACGTTATTGTAACAGGCAAAGACATAACAATACTCTAAATACTTATCAGATAAAATAATTATTTTTTTTATGTCTTTATATTTGACAAATAAATGAATTTTAAATTTGTATTTTAGACATTTTTTAAATATTCTTTGTGTCGAGATTTTATTTATTTATTTTGTTACGATCATTGACTGATATTTTTTTATATAAAATATAAGAATAGATGAGATAATATAAAAAAAAAAAGTTACGAAGAAAACAAATGCGGATGACAAGAAAAAAAATCATAGAAAAATAGTTTGAAGCGTAAAACTGTCACTTCAATTTGAATTATCCTTTAAAAAATTGATAGCTTTTAAAAAATGAAATCCGCAAAATAAGAAGAATCGAGCTAAGAATGATAAAGAATAAAATGAATAGATATGTATAAATGTAACACGATAATTTAGTTCAGAGTATAGATCCACACGACCTCTTTTTTTTGTAAAACTGAATCAAGTGGATTCCATTTACAATGCTCCTTATAATTTCTATAGACAAAAATTGCAAAACATAAGAATATTAAGCCTTCACTTCCAGTATTTGATATTTGAATCAACAACATATAGCTATTATCCCATGTATTGAATGGCACAATTACCACCAACTATGGTGTGTATATCTTCCTGTAACATTCCAAGAATCTCAACTAATTACCACAAGCCTCTACATTTGAAAGAATGGGATTAAATTTACTTAACTATAGCACCATGTTACAGCAAAAGACACAAATCGTAACAGGGAACAAAATTAGTTACCAAAGGGGGAAAAAACGAAGACATAAAGGGCTAACTAAAATGATACATAAATAATGGCAGAAGTAAAGGTAGATAGAATATTGAGCAGCCAAAAGGAAAGAATCATGTTGGTATCTTGCCAATAGAATACTCGAGTGTTTCGAATTCTTTAGGCCGCCACATAGACTTTTGGACACATAAAAAGCCCACCTTATCTTTAGAATAAGTCATGCGAACGTCCCAGTGCATGGACTTCACAATAGCTTCTATCTCGTTAATGATGTCAACAGTGTCCCGCACAATAAGCTTTCCCTCAGGCCTAAGAATCCTATCAACCTCAGCCACTACAGCTCTCAAATTACACCTGCATGACCGTAGAAAGAACATGAGTATATAATAGATGTTACTGGTGATGAATGAGAAAAGAAATAGTTGTTAGCACCTGTTCTTAATATTTGAAAATAGACGATCTGCATGAAGTAGGTCATAGGACCTCGGATAGGTGCTAAATGATTCACACCAGTCATGATACATGCCAAAGAGACCTCGCTCATAAATTATAGGAAGCGTGTCCGGAGCATTCACTGGAATCACATTCATGACCCAAATATTCAAATCCTTCAAGGCAGCAGCAAACCTGTAACCCAAAAAACAACTTGTCATGGTGGCAATAACAGCAGGTTAACATAATTCAGAGAAAAATGAGAAACCAAATTTCGCTCACCCTCCATAGACTGATCTCATATCCATCACATTCCGCACATTGGACCACTTTATTCCGATCCCATTAAGATAAGACTTGGACACTATACGTTTCCAGTGTTCATAATCAACAGTAAAATCTTCAGGGGCGGGCTTTCCATAAACTCCAACATGAGAGCTTGTCAGCCAGTAAGGTGAGTTCGTCAATCTTGCTGGCCAATTTTGTGGCCATTGTGACCCACGTTCTGTTGAATTCACAGGTAATTTGTGCATGCAAGATTGTAATGGAACGTTCCTGCAGCCAGAGATATTAGGCAGCAGCTATATATATTACACCTTTTTGGGTGCATAATAACTATCCAATTAATGCACAAGGGAAGTTTAAAAAAGGTAGTGTTTATCAGTGTTCTATCTTATAAAATGAATACTACGGGAGATTGAAAAAGTAGAAACTACAGAAATAAAGCATTTGTTCATTCGAAGCAGACTCTGTTTGTAACTAAAGAACCGTACAAGATTTGATTTGTGACTGTTTATGTGTTTCATTGGTCCCTACCTTTGCAAATAAAGATTGATTTGATTTGATTAGTCTCTACACACAAAAATTACTCATTTTAGTTTTTACACATTTTTTAGTCTCTCTACAAATTTGGACACCAAGGACTAAAATAGATTGAAAATGTGTAGAGACTAAAACATATTAAAAATGTGAATGTGAAGGGACTAAAAAAATTAAAAATGTATGCATAGAGAATAAAGTGAATAGTTTTTAGGTGTAGATATTAAAACATAAAATTTTGCAAATATAACATGTTGGTAACTATAACAATAATAGAAAAATCTACACTATTTATATTAGAGTGAAAGATGAATATCAACAATTAAATTCTTTAGAAACTCCTTTTTTCTGTTTTTATTTTTAATGAAAAAAATTGTTGATGTCTCAATTGACAAAGAAATACCATGCTGCATTAGGATCGTCGGAGTCTGGACACATAGGAGGCCGATCAGTGGATCCTTTTTCATAACACTCATTGGAATCTGGCTTCTTGTACACTGCTATACCAACTCCATTAAGTTTATCCTTGCTGATGGACACAACTTCCCAGCACAGTGCTTTTGTTAGTTTCTTCATTTCTGCAAATTAATTCAGAAAAAGTCAGAACTAATACAGCAACATTAAAATGCTTAAAAGATGCAGAAAACAGTATATGCTTGTCTACCTTGCCATATTTCAACATCATCACCACGCTTCTGGTAAATAGGAGTAGCAGACCATACAAAAAAACCACCAGGTCGCAAAACTCGGTTCAGCTCCAAAAGAAGTTTGCCACCTACACGTATACAGGCAGCAAGTCCCAAAAAAGTCTAGTTAAATTTATATGAATTTTACATCAGGTACACTCTATTTACAAGTTCTCTTAAAATCTAAATCCCAAGCCCGAGCAAGTACCAAAACGCTATATAAAATTTCAAGCTTGTATGAACAAGAATTCATCTAATCAAAATCAAAGTTAGGTCATTGCTACCTTCTATATGCCAAGGAACTCTACAGCGCGCACAATGGACCACATCAAATACTCTCCCAGGGAAGGGAAGCCTCTTTGTGCCCATCACAGCGGATATAGCAGGAATCCCTCTTTCAAGTGCAAATTGTACCTGAGCTTCGTGTTCATCTTTCGGTGCTAATGACATTGTAAGTACATCTCTTTCAAAGAGAAAGCCACCAAAGCTGGCAACACCACATCCAACATCTAAAATCACACGTGTGCGTTTGCCCCAAGCAATATCAGGTACAGACTGCAGCATAAAAGTTCTGTATGTTAAGTACAAAACTCAAGCATCGAAAAAGAAAACATATAACGGCCACATGAAGCATAATTTCTTTTAGTCATTTACCATGTCCAAGTTCTCTCATTTCTAAAGAAATTTATTGGCAGAAGTTGAAATAGTGCTGATATATCTATTTCTTACATTTTGGTTGTCTCCAAGCACAGCATATATGCATAGTTCTTACCTACATGATTTTTCCACCAGGAGACATAACAAAAAAGTAACATTTGCAGAAGCAGTTTTTTCTCCTGTAGTCAAAGAAGTTCAATGTAGAACCTCAAATCCCATTGTACAGTTGTTTACAGTTCCAATCTATTAGGGTTCCCCAACCCCGAAAGGTTAGACATGGAACAAATTGCAATCACTTATTTTAATGTCAATATCAAAAAATTTCTTTGCTTCGGAGATATCAATATTAATGTAAAATATCAGACAATTTAATCTCGTACCAGTCACCTAATAAATGTCAATGTTAGATCAACAGGAAGCATTTTGTGCCCTAAGTTTTAAATAAAAAGTACAAACATTTAATATCTAGAAAATCTAATAAGTTGTGTGCCCTAAGGTAATATAGCACATACAATATTGATTTATGAGAACAAGCAGCAAAATGTTGTCCAGATTTATATATAAAGACTCAACACTATAGTAAAAGCAACAAACCGTTAATCCTGACCAGAATAGGGTATACATTTTACCTGTTGTATGGTGTCAATGTAATGAAGTGCACCGTGTTTGAATTGGGTTCCACCACCTGGAAAAGTAAGGTATTCGCCAGTTACTTTCACCCAATTCTGGTGCCCCTTATATTCAGCAAGCTTAGTGTGTGGAACATTAGAATACCATACCTGCATGAAAACAGTTTGTTATTTATTGAAAGAATAAAATTTTAAACAAGTATGGTAACTGACGAGCATTTGTGTTAATGTCTACCTTATCTCTGCTTTTGGGCCATTCAATTGGGCGTTTGTATCCTTCAGGAAGGGCGACAAGGCAGGTAGGAGGTTCTTGGGGACATTGCCTTTCTCTGTGTTCGTAGTGTTTGGTGCTTGGAAGACTACTAATTGCTTTCACGTTGTCGAGGCATGGAATGAAGTCAGGGCCAGCAGTGACATTACACAGTTTCCAATCGTACCCAGTAGACTGCTTGGAGGATTCTTGAGATTTCTTTTCATTGTTTGACTTTGATGCCTGAGTTGAAAAAGAACCATTTTGTGCGGTACTTTCATTCAGAAGATCTGACTGAGCCACAGAAGGGAGTACATCATTTGAAACCTGGTTGTTGGCACTGTCATCAGTTTTCTTCTCATCGGAATTTTCATCAGAGTCTTTGCTACCACTTTGTTCCCCCTTTTCTTCGGTCTTATCTGATGTTTCACCTGCATCATCAGTTTTCTTATCATTTGAGTCTGAATCTAACTGCTTGCTATCATTTGATTCGGGTTTACTTTCAATCCCATCGGATTCCTGTTTTTTGTCGTTCTCATCAGAACCAGATTTATTCTCACTCTCGTCAGAATCTGATTTCTTCTCGCTCTCATCAGAATCTGATTTCTTCACGCTCTCTTCAGAATCTGACTTCTTCTCGCCAAAATTAGAATCTTGATTTTCTGTTTTTGGTTCCTCAGAAGGTTTCTCTTCAGACTTTTCATCCAATTTATCTTCTCCTTTTTCTGGTCCGTCAGAGGTTTTATCAGGTGCGACACTACTATCCCCTTTGGCTGCATCATCAGACAAATCACCCTGATTATCTTCAAACTGTTGAGAACTTTTATTAGAGGGGTCAGTTGCCTGTTCTTTCCCCTCGCTCTGTTCTATCACCCCACTCTGATCCTGCACCTCATTCTTATTATCCTGAGACACATCTACGTTTTGCACAGGCACTACAGACGACGACGTCATCATCCAAATACCAAACAAGCAAAGAGCAACGAACACGACAATAGTCACTGTAGAAAAGTAACTCGACGCCGATCGCTTATTATTATCTATTCTACTATATTTAGCTTGAGCCATGTTGTTAGAGGGTGGAACTGTTCACAGATAGTTTAGACCTGGACATTAGCAAAACAACAATTAAACACCATCCCAATTGTTAGCCATGGATCAGCAGTGTGAACACTCAATTGCCAATATCCATGCAGTTTGATGACAAAATACATACATGAACCAACAAATCAAACGAAAATCAAATATAGAAAAGCTTGCAAATCTGGAAAATCACAAAAAATTGACAAAAACATAAGGCGACGGAATTTCTTCATACACAACATTGACGACTGTCAAAGCCTTGCACAATTCCAGGGGAAACACAGACAGACAACGAGATGCATGTTTCTCTCTCTCAACCCGAAATCATCGTCTCACATGGTAAAACGACCGGATCTAACAAATTCAACAAACAAGAACGAGCTAAAGAGAAAAAAACAACCGGAAAAAACGGATGAAAAAAAAAATTCAACAACGAAGATTCCATTGCCAAGAATTACGGAACCGACAGATTTCAAAGATTCAAGACATTCCACGAATTGAAAAAAAGAAGCATAGACGCGTTCAACTCGAAATCAACAACACTCTCGCGCAGATCTACTCTGCCGGAAAAAGAACTGCACCGGTATAGCATAAACGTCACGCAAATGCATGCTAGAAAAAAAACAACAACAAGAAAACAGTAAAAGAAAAACGTTGAACCGAGACAGGCGAAACCGCGAAATGCGAAAAGTAAACAGAGTAAAGCACGATTCCGGTGAATGTGTCCGTGGATCTGAATAGCTTGAAATGAAAGGAAGATGATTGGACAAACCTATTACTGATCGGGAAAGAGCGAATCTGAGAAGGAAGAGGAAGAGGCTATCTCCGCATTGTGTTGCGCATGGCGAAGGTGGAAAGAGAAGAACGCGGAACGAAAACTCGGAATTTGGAGTGCAATGAGGAAGTGTTGAGGTAGATATAACAAAACGAGAGGGTGGGGTAGAGCACCGTTTGTCGTTTCACCGGCGTTTGTAAGATAGTATTGTCTTTTTTTAATATTTAAACTAAATTTTAAAAAATATTAATATTTTTAAAGAATTTATGTTTCGTAATTAAAAATGGAAATCTTAATGAATGTGATGTTTGTGAGAGAGAATAAAAAAAAAGAAAAAAAAAAGTAGGGGCAAAGGTCAAAAAACGGTGTTAAGTGTAGTATGAGAAAATGACGTTCCCATGAATCGCGTGAAACCGGTGGGGATCAACATTTCAACGTGTTGGGGTTTGCCAAACAAAGACCATGTTGCAGTAATTTCGCGAGGATATATAGGTAATAAAGCGTAATATATAATTTTATTTAAAAATAATAATTTTTATATTAATGGAAACTGTCATATTAATGAATACCGAATCTCCACAAAAACATTCGACCCGACACTGGTAATGTATTTGACTTTCGAGGTATTATTTATTTTAAAATTCGTAATTTCATGAGGATTTTATTTCATTAAAAAATAATTAGAAATTAAAGAAAGAAATAATATTGATCTTAAATAATACGTTCCAGATGAAGCTCGTTGAGATCGGTGACGTGGCTCCCACCACAAGCACAAAAGTTTTAGAATTTTGAGTCGGTGGTTTTTTTTCCCTTTTTTCTTTAATTTTACTTATTCATAAATAAGAAAAAAAATATTCTACGATGATTTAAATTTAGAAGATTGCATAACGTGGCATGTCATGGATCGGTTCGGAAAAAGACTGAAAAGGACGCGTAAGGAAAGTGTGTGGGTTGGAGACAAACTGTCATGATAAACTCACAGTGTTGGTGATGGTCACTGGGTTGGGTTTTTCATCTAAAAACCAAGAAGAAAACAAATTATATATATATATATATTCCCAAAATTCGAAATTTGAACCAGTTTAAATTTCTAAAATAGATTATCAAATATAGTTTTTTATATTGTTAATTAATAAAAGAATTTGCTCTTATTTTTTTTAAAACTAATGTTGAAAGAGTTAATAAATTATTATAAATGATACTCTATAATTAAACAACAATATATGCATAATTAATTTCCTTTTCGAAAACATAATTATTTGTTTATATTATTTTGTTTTAAAACGCGCTGTTATGCCTTTTTGGGTCACAATAATAGCTTTTTATGTATGTTATTGTTGGTTGTGTTCATCAAGTTTAACTCACTTTATTTTATAATTTAAACCAAATTAATTTTTTAATATTTTTTAATTTCTTTACGTTAGATCTCAGATTTTAAAAATGGTAACTGCTTATTTTTTTTAATATATATAATTTCGACTAAATTTATTTGGATTTACCTTGATAATGGTGAAAGGCACATGTAGGAAACATGTACAAGTATTCAAACATGGTTTTTAGTATTGAAGTAGAAGAACTAGTTGAAGGAGTTACTTGCTTCTAATGGAATGTTTGAGGCTCATTAATGGCTCCCATGTTGACTTCTAAACACAAAAGTACCATTAACTCAGTATGAAGAATGAAAGACTAGTAAAAGAGAATGGTAACGTATTTTCGCTGTATTGTGACTTATAGAGTACATTATACTCTGGTTTTTCTTTAAAGTCTCATCATTTCTTAAAAATATTTTGTATTTAATTCTTGTTTTTCAATTTTAAAACAACATTAAATGTTATTTTATCATTTATTACAATTTCATCTTTTATCTAATATTTTAATGTTTAATTAGTTTAAATATACGTATTTATTGTGAAGTAGAAACCGTGGAAATAAAATATTTATAATTTTTTTATTAAAATTAAAAAAATTATTGTGTTTATTGATTTTTCTAAAAACAAGTCTTAAATTGTACATAAAAATAAACATAAGAAAATAATAAAAAGTAATCCCAGTTCATGAATTAATCTATCTGGCGCGTGGAACTATAAATGCATTTTGTTCCAAAAGAGGGATGACTCACCGACGTTAATTATTACTCCGTAAAAATGGGTTTGTTTATACAAAATGAAAAGAAACCACACTTAATAATGTGAAATTATACTTTAGTAACATAATATTCATATATTTTCTGATTTTTAAATATATATATTTTATATTTTTAATAAATGACATTTATTTTGTTTAAAGGTATCAAATTAATTAAAAATTATGAAAATTCAAAAAATAAAATTAAAAATTACATAATATTTTAAAAAATATATTTTTATAAGTATAATTATTTTTTTTTCCTTAAATTTAATATCAATATTCAATTTACTACCATGATTTTTAAAAAAATCAATTTGATCATTGTTAAATTTTCGTGTTAATTGGTGATTATGTGACACACAATAGATCAAATTTATGTAAAGTTGTCACGTAATTCCCTTTTCTTCCCTTCATCCATTCTCTCCATCCTATTAGAGCCTCCATCATTTCCCCTTGCATCAACATTTTTCCTTGTTTCTCTAGCATTGGGTTAAAATAATTTCCTATTATCTAACAAATTCTCTTCTACTCATAATTTTTTTGTCCAATTCTACTACTGCAGATACTTTGATGTCCCTGTGATACCGAGGGAACACCACTTGTTCCAAAACAAGGAAAAAGCTAACAAACACAAAGTTGGTTCCCAACACATCTCTCAATAAGTTGATCTAATTGTTATGCGTCCACAATGACATTAAACTCAGTCGTCAATCTAACCATAACCGCAACCACAACATCATCGCAGGTAGTCCCACGATAGCGCACGTTGTGCAATTCCTGGTGTTGTTCCTGATGCAAAGACTGGTGCTCGGAACGCAAGAACAGACGCAGAAGGCCGCATATGAGATTCACGTGCTTATTAGAACTAGTATTTTCAATAGAGCTTGTTTGATTGAAGTGGGAACAGTGTCTCCTCTACTAGAACCAAAAATCAAAATTGAAGAAGGGGAAAACACTTTAATCGATCATGGAGATGAAACCTAAAATTGATGAAGGGGAAAACACCTTGATGGTGGAGTGGAGGTCCTGACGATCCAAAATCAAAGCGGTGAGAGTGAAGGTTGGAGTGGAGGTCCTAACGGGGAGAATGGATGGAGGGAGGTATAGTCCACTTTTGCATATTAATGACATTGTGTGCCAAATCCTCATTAGTCAACACAAAAATGACCAAATTACATATTTTTAAAAAATCATTGAGACCAAATTGATTTTTTCAAAAGCCACCGTAGTAAGTTAAATATTGACATTAAATACGAGGAAATTTTTTTATACCTTTTTTATAAATAAAATAAAAACACGAAAAAGTAAATATTTATTTAAAAATATATGGGAAATATGAGTTTTGTTAAATTATAAGAAATGTAAGTATATATTTTAAAACTATAATGAGTATGAGGATTCTATATGGAAGTAAGTTTAACTTTTCCTTTGAATAATACTTTTATTTTTTCAAAATGAAATAAAAATTGGTTTTCTATAAAAATAATTATACATATAGTAATTATTTTCCTTAAATTAAGCAATTATAATCCACTGATATGTTTTTTTAATCTCTAAAAGATTTTTTTACAGTCATTATATTAATAGCGATATCTAGTTATATTACTTCTTGGTTATTATTTAGGTATTATATTAATTGCAACGTCTGATTATAAATTTTAAAAGTGTCATTACAAAAGATGTTAGTATTTTTTTTAATAATTGGATAGTATATTTGGTTGAATTGATTTTTAAAACTTAAAAGAACTTTCATTAATTTTTGTACTGACTAAAATTACACATTAACAAAATTATAAAAACTAAAAATTGATTTAGTTCGTAATTTATTACACCCTATGTTTCTTGCATGTTGTTAAAAGATAATATAAAAGAATACGAAATATATAATCAATATTCTCGTTTAAATTGTTTTTTCTAACATTCTCGTATAAGTTCCACTATTTTTTATCTAATTGATGATAAATGTAAAAGATATTTAAAACGAGTAAAGGAATATAACCATTGAAAAATAATATATAAACTCTATTTATTTATACTCCTAATATAAATATGTTAAATAAAATTTAAGCACATGTTTAGGCGTTAAGATCCAGATTTATGCTTTTATTCTCAGGGGAAGTGAACACTAATCATCATATGCAATCACGATTCCCATAATACCTTCTTTTATTTTCTTAATGACAGAAATATCCCTCATCTCGTCACCAAACAAAACAAGGTATCTAATTGGATCCCTGGCGGTGAGTCACGAACGAGACAAAACCAGTAAAACAAGACCATCACTGTCACCATCATCGTCATCTTCTTCGTCCTCCTCATCTTCTTCTTCATCAATCTCAGGGCTAACTTCGTCTTTTCATCTGCAAAGGCAGTGGATCTGCCATTGCGAAAAACCCTACACAAGCCAATCAAGTTGCACCAGCAACCACCACAGGTTCTTATTCCATTGCCTTCTTTTAAAATTGTTGTTATTATTGATATTAATGCTGGAATACGTTTTATGTTTCATTTCTCTAGCTTTAGTTTCGTTTATACATTACGAGCATCCATTTGAATTTGAAGGTCTGTGTTGCAATTGTGCATGGAAATATATACGTTGAGTCGTGATCATTATCAGGCAGAAACGGCAACATCAGTTGGATGTTGGTTTTGGATGTTTGGAGATCTTATTGAATTATTAATGGGGATTTTGTTTGATTTTTCCATGATGTGTGTTTAGCATCGGTTAATACATCCACACTCTCGTTTTTGCTTCATGAACATAAATCTGTGTTTTGGTGTGATAAGATAACACAATTCTGTTCAAAGGGAAAGTTTGGGATCGGTTCAATGGGGAGTTGTTATCGGCTGAGTATGTGTCCATGACAGAGATGCGTGTTTGTTTGGAGTGTGATTATGAAGGTGAATAATGTGTTGGTGGAAGATGAAATGCGGTTCCAAGGAGGTGATTGTTTGTTACTTGTTTGCTTGGCCTATTTGAGTGCTAAAACATTTTTTAGGTTGGATGAGACTGGAGTTACTAGTGGGGCATTTTTAAAAGCAAAAAGTTTGACTAGGAGAGAGATAAACACAAAGGCACGGAGTGTTAATTTTTTTTATTACATTGTCTTCTATTCGAACTGTGCAAGAGGAGATGCGTATACTAAACTGTGAAGTACGAATCGAATGAAAGAGTATGTATACTTTCCAGTACTAGACAGTTCCATTAGGAAAGAAAAAAAGGGAAGTGTGAGATAATTTTTTAAATTGTTTGGGAGGAAAGAAAGATAAAATGAGCTGTCACGTGGACTTTGCTTCTTTCTTTACTTAATTGTAGACTTCTATGCTTGAATACTGATGTCTAGCTCCATATATTTTTATTTTCATGTCTTTATTTGTCTTTCTGATCCTTTCATTCTTATACTCACACAGATAAGCCTCTGGAACGACTAGAGTTACTGGAGATATTGTGTGATAGATATTTCCTGAATGTACAGTCTGAGTCAAAGATCTGTATTTGCTGTATCGATTAGGAACAGATGAAAGGAGGACATATTTATAGCTTTAAAGGGAGGTTGATTTTCCTGGCTCTGGTTACCCTTGTTCTCTTTACCACGTTAATGTGGACATGGGAGAGAAATCCAATAATAGCTATGACTTTAAGATCAGCTCAAGAATGGTACCACTTACCTTCAGGTTTGTATTCCAGCCAGGAAGTACTTAATGACATTAACCACCTCTGTCTTCTTGATGCTTGGTACAGATTTCCTGAGTTTGAAACAATTTATGCCGTATCTTAACAAAATCTAAAATGGAATCTGCTCCAAGAGTAGATAAACTAATTGATAGAAGCGAAATATTGTACTAGGAGGAATGCTTGTACCTGTAATTTTTTAGCATGTTCAGATATTGATATTAACAATAATTTAAATAGTCTTTGAATCTGATATGTCCAGGTTCTTTAACTTAGACTAATCAATAAGGATCTTGACATTCATATGATGAAACATACCTTAGAGAAGCTTGGTAAGGTTCTTGAACTTAGACTTAATTGATAAGGATCTAGATATCTCTTTGGGTCTGTTTGTACTAACTTCTCCATAAGTTCCTTCTAGGAGAGAAAAATAAGAGGAAAAATTGAAATTAACTTCTTCATAAGCTAAAATTAACTTATGCATAAACTAACTTGTAGAAACTCTCTCATATAGCCTCTCTAAATTTTAGCTTATAAAGAAGTTAATTTAATTTTTTCTTCTCATTTTTCACTTCTAGAAGAGCTTATGGAGAAGTTCATCCAAACATGCCCAAAATAATTAATGCTTTTAGCCTTGTAGAACTTCTGATAGAAACTCAGGTTAGTAAGCATGAAGGAATAGTTTGTCACTGTTATTACAAAATCAGGGAAACTATTCTCTTCCAAGGATTTCCCCTTACAACGGAGCAATTTTCTCAGTTTAGTCCATGATTTCCCAATACCCTTTCCCCATGTACACTTTCTGTTATTTATTCTTTCTATAAACTATTCTAACTGACTGACTGTCCAACTTCCTGCCTACCAACACTGTTATTTTTATTTCTTCTAGTATACAATCTCTGCTCTTTCCTTCCTGACACATTATATTGGTCCCTAACAATTTCCATGGTAAAAATAAACATTGTTAATTGCATGTGTGTCTGTCAATTTCCCTAATAAGTTTGACATTTTCAATTGTATTTGCCTCTTGTTGGATCTGTTCATCACTGTTCCATTGACTGATAATTAATTGATTCTTACATCTTGTTGGTTTTGTTAATTAACTGTACACTGAGGACTTTTTTTATGAATGCATCCGCAGCTGATGCCCCTATTGAATCTGTGGGAACTCCAACACTTGAAAAATCCATTACACCCAGCTTAGAAAATAGAACAAAAATTCAACTTGATACTGAGGTTGTAGCAGCTGTAGATTCTATACCTGCAGAATCTCCAAAAACTCAATACAATCAAAATTTCGCACCTCCTTCCAGAAGTATAGGAACTCCAACACTGGGAAAGGGTGGGAAAAAATCCATAACCCCAACCACAGAAAATGGAACAAAACTTCAACTTGATTCTGAGGGTGTGGCAGCTATAGATTCTATTCTTGCAGAATCTCCAAAAACTCAATACAATCAAAATGTCACAGCTTCTTCCAGAAGTCAAGGTAGAGTCTTTTTGTTCCGCTCTTAAGTTCATTACAATTATCTTCCACTCTATGAATACATACTTCTTGTCATCATTGTTCTGCAATTACTTATTGTTTTCTGGGAACCCTTCAAATAGCTGCTTTTGAGAATCTGCTTGGGCTGCTCTCGGGCTACTGAGTACTGGTCTAAGCTGTAAACAAAGTGAAGAATTTTGCTATTTAAGGGTGGTTGTTAATAAGACAAACTTATGGGATCCCTTATCTACCCTAGAGTCAAGAAGTATGCCAATAGATTCTGGTTCCCCTGCTATCGATAAGTAGCACTTTACTAGCTATTTTACTTTTAGTACTTGCGTAAGTAGGATACAAGTTGAAGATAACAATGACATAAGAAAGTTTCCTCTTAAAGCTTCTAATTTCTTAAAATTTGTTCTCTTTGAAGTGGTTGCCTGTGTGGAATTCAAATTGGATAACAAGGTAACAAAGATTCATTTCAAGCATTTTAATATCCGAACTTGATATTCTCTTTGAAATTGGTTATTTACTTGGGAATCATAAGTTATTTTACTGGAGTTTTCCACTATCATGATATCCATGAATTTTTGCAACCTTACCCTAGAAGTTGAATTCTACTTTCAAATCTTAAACTTTGTTGAATAACTTCATATATTTTGGGAAGTATTTTGAGATCTTAAAAAAAGAAGGTTAAACTCTTATTGAGAGTCTCCTCCTGATTCAGAATGGATTACGCATATTGAAAGGCTATAGTATTTTTGGGAAAATTATATTATCATAGAATGTAGTTTTCCTATTATTTTAATGATCTTTCATTATTTTTAGAGATTTTATGTTTGATTAGTATTTATCTACGCTTTTATAATTGATAAAAAATATGCAGGATTTTATTATCTTTGGGCAATGAATAGATAATACCCTTTAGGTGCCTCATGTTATTCACATTTTTCCCCCATAATTGATTATTGATATTCTTAGAATATGAAACTTGAGTTGTAAGAACATTTTACCCATAAAGGAGCACTCTTACTTAGTTTATTACTTTGTTAGACGATTATCTTACCAGAAGAGTGCTAGTGGTTTCTTAGTCCAGAGATTAGCTTCTTCTTTGTAGTTACATGTTTACTAGTACAATCTAGACGTTCTAACTGGGGACATTGGCCACATTTCTTCAACTAATGCCCCAGAAAATTAGCAAATAGTTTTCAGATTCTTGTCTTCTCCTGGTTTAATATGCTTAAGTCTTGTATCTTCAACAAAGTTCACTGGTTGGATTTAGTATTGATTGGATTTCTCCTTTTGCAGTTTGTAATTATGCCAAGGGTAAGTGGATTGCCGACCGCAGGAGACCGCTGTATTCTGGGTTCAACTGTAAGCAATGGTTATCCTCAATGTGGTCATGTAGAATGACACAACGACCAGATTTCTCATTTGAGGGATATCGCTGGCAGCCAGAAAATTGTGAAATGCAAGAGTTTGACCGGTCTACATTCTTGAGAAAGTAGGTATAATTCTTTCTTCTTCTTAGATCTAGTTCTTAATAACACATTTAAAAAAAAATAAAAATTATCTGCCTGCTACGTTTATTCAATTGCTTATATGTAAATATGCTTAAAAGCTTTCTGATTTTATGTCAAACATAAATAACCTTACATCATTTTAATCTTCATTTTATTCGGTCTGTACTTTTTTTGTGTTTGGTTAAATCAGAATTTCTAATAATTGTCTTTAACTCTTTTTTGTTTTTCTTTGGATTAAAGAATATAACGGAAGTGTTTGAATTTCAATTTAGGGATCTGTTTTGATAAACTTCTCCGGAAACTGTTATAGGAGAGAAAGAATGGATGGATGATCTTCTCCATAAACTAAAATTAGATATGTTAAAACTCAATCATAGAGTTTTCTAAATTCTTATTCTTAACTTGTGTATAAGCTAATTTTAACTTATAAAAAACTCATTTCATTTTTTTTTCTTATATATTTTCTACTAAGTGTTTACATAAAAAATTCTTCTATCGGATCCTAAATAGTATTTAGTAAGTGGTATTTGATACTAATGTGGAATGTAGGATGCAGGACAAAACAATTGCTTTCATAGGAGATTCGTTGGGCCGGCAACAATTTCAATCTCTAATGTGTATGGCCACTGGTGGGGAAGAGAGCCCAGAGGTTCAAAATGTGGGATGGGAATATGGTTTAGTAAAAGCACGTGGAGCTATTCGTCCAGATGGTTGGGCTTACAGATTTCCCAAGACTAATACCACCATCTTATATTATTGGTCAGCTAGCTTAAGTGATCTGCAGCCCCTTAATATCTCAGACAAACTGTCAAACGTTGCCATGCATTTAGACCGTCCCCCAGCTTTCATGAGTCGGTTCCTCCATCGCTTTGATGTTTTGGTTCTTAATACAGGACACCACTGGAACCGGGGGAAGCTTACTGCGAACAGGTGGATAATGCATGTTAATGGAAAGCCAAATGAAGACAAGCAGATTGAAGTAATTGCAAATGCCAAAAACTTAACAATCTACAGTATAGCCAGATGGCTTGATTTGCAACTTGTGTCGCATCCTCGGCTCAAAGCTTTTTTCAGGACTATATCTCCTAGGCATTTCTTCAATGGAGATTGGAACACTGGTGGAAGCTGTGATAACACTATCCCATTAATCAATGGAAGTGAGGTCATTCAAGAAGGATCTACTGATACAACTATTGAAGGTGCTCTAAAGGGTACAAAGATTAAGATACTGGACATAACTGCTCTTTCTCAATTGAGAGATGAGGCTCACATGTCACGCTACACTACTAGAGGAACTCTTAATTCTAGTGACTGTTTGCATTGGTGCCTACCTGGTATTCCAGATACGTGGAACGAACTCCTTGTTGCTCAGATATAGGCTGTCATAGTTTAGGCACCTCTCCTTGTTTACAAATGCATTAGCAAACCAGAATCTGTCCATTATTTATGGTCTAGGAAGACCAATTATTTTTTTTTCATCCAATGATGTTCATTTATTGTTTTCTCGCTAAATGGGAAAAGCAGGGAGACCTTACAGCCCCATCCCATTTTCATTTTTAATGAAAGAACAATTAGATGAACATTAACCACACAGGCATCAGCTATAAATATCATAGGCATGACCAAAGTTGACATGGCCTTTATTGAACAATTTGAAATCATTTTGTACTTTCTATGGAGGTATTTGTATTATAATTGATTTCCATGAGAGCAGAGTGAAAAAAAAATCGGTATTGAGACTTGTAAAAGATGCTTTTGCATTAAAAACACCATTTACTTTGTTTCCGATCGGAATGTAGTTCTTTATTGATTTTTTATTGTGAGCTCTGTATCTGGTTACAAGCTTATCTATCCGAGAAACAGAGTGAAAACGGATTATGTTTTTGAGTTACTATTTCCCTCATTTTCTGTTGAACCAAAACTCACTTTTTATGTCAGAATATTGAGAATAATACTGTATAATTTTGGCATTTAATTTTCAAATTTAGTTAACCTTTTTACTTATCTTTTCTTACTATTACATGTGTCTGTTTTTTTTTAAGTTTCACCCTAAAAATTATCACTGTGAAGCTTTGAAATGCCAACTGATTTACATTCTACCTATAACTTCAATTATGTATCTGTACTTATTTTAATATATTATTTTTTTTATTTTTAATTTTTACTTTTTAATGAAAAAGATAAATTAACTAATTTGTTAACTTTAGAAACAAGATTAAAATTTCACTTTTATACCATGTATATTCTTTAACATTGTAAATGTAATTGTAACTTGCACTTGTAGATACAAATTATATAATTTATATATTAACATCCTTACATGTGAAGCTTATATCTCTTTGATGTAAAAGAATTTTAGGTTAGAAAAAAATTCTAATACATATAAAATAATGGCAATTTTTAATCATTACTATAATTAAAAATAAAAAACAAATTAATCATTTTGAAAATAAAACATCAAATTAAATCTAACTTAATTAATAAAAACATAAATTGATAATTTAATATCTATACCTATACATAAAGGGGATTCCCCTCTTAACTGCTTTTCATTTTTTTCCCATTTTATCCTTATATTAATATTTATTTTTATTATTGTATTATGGTCATTGTGTCATTTCTTATTTTTTCTACAATATTTGGTATACGTAGTAGAAACGGTTTTGGATTGAAAGAGAGGTGAAGGAGCGGTTTGGTTTATTTTCAAAATCAGTTACATTTTATTAATATTTTATTTTATTCTTATTTTTATTATTTTGTAACTGTTTTTTTTTATATATAATTTTTTTAAAAGAACTGTTAAATATAAGGGTCGGCCGTCGGCCAAGTTTACTTGGTATGTGTCGACCCTCGGCCAGATTTCCATGGTTTCGATCGTCTCGACCAGGTCTTTTAAGGTCTCGGCCAGGTAGGCCATCGGCCTCGTCGTCTCGGCCAAGTCTCTCAGGTCTCGGCCAGCTTTCCCTTGGTCTTGGTTAGGTTGACCAGGTCTCGGTCAACCACTTGAGTCTCGGACATGGAGATCAGGGTTCGACCTCGCCCATACCGGTACACTATCATTATTCAAAATTAGAGATGGTAATGCGACCTAACCGTCGTATATGTGAGTTGGATTGGTTCATCCTGTGTTAGGAATGCAGTTCATTTCACTTGTCTATCGCATATAAAAAGTAATCATAGGTTTGCAGGCCAAGCCGCATAAAAAAATCAAAAATTAAATTTTTATTAATTATAAAAAAACTTATTTTTACTACTGAAAAATTAAAATTTTACTTATGTTTTAATTCATTTAATTAAGATAAAAAATATAAATTCAAGTATGAGGATTGTCAGAAAACTTGATTAAAAATAATTAAATTTTTGTTTTGCATCTATTTTTCCTGTATATTTATATAAATATATAAGAGTATTTTATAAAAAATAACTAATTTTTTAACCATTAAAATATTTCTTTTTTTAATACATTAAATTCAATTTTTTTTAAAATAAGATAAAAATTACAATAATGAGTTAATGGGAATATGATTTTCTTTTTTACAAAAAAAATTACACAGATTAATGGACCAACCCGTCCCGCTATTGAACCGCACAGACTGCAAATTATACGGGATAGGCTAAAACCGATCACGAGCTAGATTAGTAAGTTCACTTCGAATTTTTTTTTAGCGTGTCGCTGACCGCCGGCATGACCCGCAGGGTCACCAGTACTCAAAATCAGTCAAATTTGTATATAAAAACTAATTATTGATAATAAATAACTATTACCGACATCAGGCTACAGCACATTTATTGGAGAAACTTGGTTACTTAGAGGAGTAATATGTTTTGTGACCAAGAGCAGTGTAAAGGTTGAGTATAAAGCAATATCCCAGGATAGACATTTCATAAATAAAGGAAAAGGTTAATGTCATATTTGCCAATAAGTAATCTTACTAAAAAATTGTTTAAGCCCAACTTTCAATTTCTTGTAAGTTGAGCATACTGAACATATGTGCACCAACTTAGAAAGACTGTTCGAAACCATTATTATTCTGATATGATTGATTTTGGGTCAAAATAAGATTCTTTGATTTAATCTGATCCCTTTTATTTATTTTCCTTTCTAAATTCACTACGTGATTGGCTGCAGTTTATTCAAAACTTTTATTCCTGAATAATATACATGGGAATTAGTCTTTCTCTTCCATTACTTTCTCTCTAGAGCAGTCCCTAAAATCACAAGATCATTATACTTCAATCATTTTCACTAAAAGCGAGATCGACATCAAGATAAACGTAATACTTTTCAATAGCAACTTGACATCTGCAAAATTGTTGCAAATTTTGTAACATTCATGTAGGGAGATTTATTAAGCTCCAAGTAAACCGAAAATTCAAATCTCATCCCAAATTTTCCATTGAAGTATCAAAATGGTACAACATTATTAAGCTCAATTAAAATTAGCTGAAGGTCACTCCCTTGCCGTTTATAATTTCACCAATGCGGTAGTATTTGTCAGTTTGGCCTCTGTTCTCGAGTATTCTGTTAGCTGCCTCTGGACTAACCACCAGGATCATCCCTACGCCCATATTAAAAGTCCGTCTCATCTCAGAGTCTTCTATCTTCCCAGCCTAATGTGAGAGGTTTTCAATCAATTTAGTGATGTATGTTTTCTTTCCACAATAAAATTTTGAACACCAAATTAAGATACATAGTTGTTTGATAAGAAATAAGAAATTATTTCTTTTCTGTTATTGAGTATATTTATTCAAGAAAAATGTATTACCTCCTGAAGCCACTTAAACACTGCCGGCACTTCCCACGAGCCGTCGTATATTAATGCTCCGAGGCCTTCTGGAAAAACCCGGGGTATATTATCCGTGAAACCGCCACCAGTGATGTGGGCAATTCCCTTCACCCCTCCCTCGCTAATTAAATCAAGTACCTGTATTTAAAAAAATAAGAGTAAGTCAAAGGAAGGTATTTAAAATAAGAAATGGTATTTTAAAGTCTGTCATAAAGAATGTAGAATGACCTGTTTGACATAGATTACAGTTGGGGCCATCAAAGCCTCTGGAATTGTAATATTGCTACCAGGGAGTTGATCTTTCAGTGAAAGACCACTTTGAGCAAGTACACTGTTAAGACATATTATTAAATTTAAGCAACTGATAATCCATGATAAATAAATAAAATCTTATAGATTCTATACTCTACCAACCTTCTTACAAGTGAGAAACCATTAGAGTGAACCCCACTAGATGGTAAACCAATAATAACGTCACCGGCAACAATGTTTGCCCCATTGATTACAGAGTCTTTCTTCACAATACCAACTGCGCAGCCACTAAGATCATACTCACCTTCTTTATAGAGACCAGGCATCTCTGCAGTCTGAGAAGCATATAAAATCAAGTATATGTGCAAAAAGAGAAATATAAAAAACCATAACAGAAGGGATATTGGCAACAATTTATTCATATATGTAAGATCACAAAAATCTATCTATACGACAGGTTCAAGCTTAACCAGCAAAGGATGACTAGCCTTTGTTCTATCACTCTTCTCACAATGTCAAGCCACCCCAATAACTGCTCCTCCCACCTTTTTCTCTCCCAAGCAGTCGTTCCCAATCTTATCTGTTCTTGTAAATATCCAATCATTCATCTAAGTACCCTCAACTCAATATCTGAGACTCGCAATAAGTTTAAAAAAAAATTCTAATTTTAGCAGTGAATGTATGATCCAGTTACATCACAGTTCAAACGTGAATGCATGACAACACGACATGGCAAGACCGATATCCATCCAATTATATACAGTGAAAAAACAAGCAGAAAAACTTATCAATTACCTCTCCTCCTAAAAGAACGCAATCAGATTGCTTACAACCATCAACAATGCCTTTTACGACCTGAAGAAAATGAAAACACGAATAAGCTTTCACAACTCGCTCAAAGTTCAATAGAAAGCACAGAAATTACCTTTTCAGCCACGTCCACGTCAAGGTGGCCAGTGGCGAAGTAGTCAAGGAAAAACAGAGGCTTCGCCCCCGAAGTTACGATGTCATTCACACTCATCGCAACCTAAGCAGAATAAATAACGCTCAAAACTCCAAAACCAAACACAAACGCAAAATCAAATTTAAAAAAATAAATAAAAAATCACTTGCATAAAAGCTTTTACCAGATCAATCCCAATAGTATCGTGAATTCCAGTTTCGAACGCAAGCATCAGCTTCGTTCCCACGCCGTCGGTTCCGGCAACGAGGTACGAGTCACCTACTCAGATAACAAGTTCGATTAAAATTCAATTACAAGAAACGAAAAACAAAGAGTAAAAAAAAAAGAGTCAAACGATACCGAGAGGGAATAAACCGCCGAAGCCTCCAATCCCTGGCGCCATCTTCGCTATCCTGCGCACGAGCTCGGAACCTGCATCGATGTCGACGCCGGCGTCCCTATAAGTAAGACCTTGACTAGCTTCCGCGACTATTCTGCTGGCCTTCCTCGACCGAGAAACTGACAAAAAGGCGCCGTAACGAACGATTGGACTGCGTACAACGAGGCTTGTTACGGCGGTGGCGTTGAACTTGCCGGAATTAGGTTTCGCGGATGCTGCGGCGGCGAAACAACGTGATAGCTCTGCGCATGCTGAAAGACTCTTTGTTGAGACTGAGGAAGATGTTTAGATACGAAGAGTGAGTGTGAGAGAAGCAACGACGGTGACGCTATCTGCGGCGGAGATACGGTGGTGTGGGAGGCCGGGGAAAAGCGCGCCCTAAAGGGTTTATAGTGGGAGAGAGATTCTTGTGGAGGGCTAATAGAATAATTGAAACAACGTCGTTTTGGTTAATGAAAGGATAAGTTCGTATTAGAATAAAATAATATAAAAATAAAATAATGAGATGACAACGAGTTTGATAGATAATTTTAATGTTTTGGATTGGATGATCGTAAACTTCAAAGTATGGTTGTGTCAAGATGACACACATAATAAATACTAGTGGAAAGATTAGGCAATATATAATTATTTTTAATATTAAAATTTAATAAATAATATCATTATTTACACTTTTATATTCTCACTATAAATTTATAGTTAATTGTTATAAAGAAATAAAAACAGAATCAGTAATAACAAATATATTACTATACAAAAGGAAAAAAAAATATATTTTATTTAACAGTTTTGCTAATTCAAATTATTTCGTAAATAAAATGAAAAACTGTTCTGCTGATTTAGAAAAAAAATAAAAAATTAAATTTAAAATTGTTTACAAAATAATAAAAATAGATATTTAAGAGAATTCTTTTATATTTAATTGTTATTTTAATAAAAATTATATATAAAGAAACAGTTACAAAATAATAAAAATAAGAATAAAATAAAATAAAATATTAATATATAAAATATTAATAAAATGTAACTGATTTTGAAAATAAATCAAATCGCTTCTCCAATTCTCTTTCAATCTAAAATTGTTTCTATATCAAATATTGTAAAAAAAAAATAAAAAATAACTATCATAATACAATAATAAAAATAAATATTAATATAAAAGTAAAATGGGAAAAAAAATAAAAAACAGTTAAGAAAGATGAAGAATAATTAAAAGGATAATCTCATTTATATATAGTTATAGATCCTTTATATTTTTTATATATTAGTTTTTCTTATTACACCTATTAATTTCTAATATAAAAGAAGTAATATTTAACACGGCAGAAAATAAATATTGCAATAAAATTTAATAACAATAAACTATAATTAAACAAAATAATTATATTTTCTATATTTTGACTACAAAATCTATTTATTTCTATCGTTTCAAACAATAATACAACAATACAATAAAAATATAGATATTCATCTCAACATATGTATTTTCATTAATATTGAAAAACAATAAAACACACTATACTTTTATAGATAATAAAAGTTGAACCTTTAACCTGCAACTGCGAATCAAAACCAGTTTTTTTTTTCTTGATTTCTTCCCCAATTTTGGTTCTAATCAATAATTTTCCCCTCTGTTCTTTCCCTGTCATTTCAAATGACACACCCTCACCCTAGTCCTAGTAATTCTTTTCTGTAACTACTAGTGTTATACTTTCTACATCACTCTTTCATTTTTAGACCGGATAGAAACCCTAATTTTTTTTCTTCCAATTACGTGATAGCAACTCCAATTTATTGCTTTTGAGTGAAGGTGGATTCTAAAGTTTGTAGCTTTGTCACGGTTGAAGCGTAATCTTGACTTGGGATGGCGTTTGAAGGCTTTGATCCCATCTTCAGTAAACCCAAAGTGGAATGGACTTCTCAAAGTTCTTCTCCCTTGTGTCCCTTTTTCGTCCATGTTTATGCCCCTGATTCTTCTCACCTTGTTATTCATGTCACTAATACCTGTGATGCCTTGGAGGCTCGTCTTTCACTTTCCATGCTTGAAGACATTGTGAGCATTCTTGATCACCCTCACTTTCTTGCATCATTATCTGTTTAAGGAAGAAATGCGAGTCACATTGTTGGTTCAGAGAAGAACTGTTAAAAATTAAAACAAAAAAAGAAAATTGTTGATTCAATTTGTTAAAGAGGTTAAATAAAGCTCAAACGCCTTTTGTTTGTAATTTTTGCTTGAGTTGTGATGTTATTGATCCTGAATTTCAAATGTTTTTTTCTTTTTCTTTTATTATGTTAGTTTGCTTAAAATTTCTTAAAAAAAAAGTATTGCTATGATTTTGTTTATAATAGTGATTGCCATTTTTTGACCTTTTGTGCAGAGGGATATTGTTGGAATAGGGGGGTCCTGGTCAGAGTTTGCCAATTATTTTATAACATCCCTTAAGTCACAAGATCTGAAGCTGGTTCTAGAGGCAGATTCAAATTCTGATGCTAGTTAGTATTCTAAGAACATTTAGTCTTCGTTTTTTTGGAAATTTTAAAATAAGAAACATCATACAATGTATTTGTTTTTTCGAAATAAAGTTAAGTGCAGAAGTGAGTGAGCACCACCTTCTTTATTTTGGATTTCAGTCCTTTCTTGAAGGTCTGGATCAATGAAATTCTGGGGGATTTAAGTTTTTTTGCGTTCAGACTATGATTTATTAAAAACATATGTGTTCTGTTCTATTAGTGTGTGTGTGTATGCATTAAACTTCTGTCAAATTTAAATAGGAAACAGGAGTTGTCTGAGCTGAACTAATTAAAGTTTGTATCACCATTTAAGAAATTTGTCACCTCATGTTCAAATGTGGGGCCAAATAAGCCCTTTTTATGTTATGTAAGCGCGGAAAAGTTTCCCTATAGTTGCCATCCCCATTATTTTTTGAAGAAATTTTAAGGTTTTCGGTGCATAATTAAACTCTTTATTGTGGCTGTTCTTTAAGGGGAGTACCTGGCCTTAGCCTTCATGATCATTTATGCTATTAGTGTATGGCATTAGACTTAATGAAGATGGTTTTGGTGACTTATCAAATATGGTGGCCGTGTCACATGTGGTTAAATGTTGTGTTATGGAGGTAATTGCAAAGTAGATGACTATGGAGTGGACAATCTAAGTTGAAAGAAATCAAAGAATAAAGTTGTTGCATTGCATATATGTAGTGAAACTTTGCTTAATTTTGATATCTTTAGCATGATTTTCTTGTTGTTCTGTTGCATAACATCTTGATATCATTTTGATTTTGATATCTTTCAATCCTGGTATTTTGATTCAATTTGTGTCCTGCTAATGCTGCTGTCTGTGAAATGGGGTTGCTCTCTTGTTATTGCGGATTATCTTTTGTCCTGATTCAGTAATCAGTTAATAATTTATTATTTTTCATTTTAAGTAAGCATACTAATTGGTCACTGCTCCTTGTTTCTCAATGCTAATATTTCAGGTATTAGTCATGCGAAATTAGTAGCTAAGAAATCAAAAGGGATGCCTTTGATCACCATTCCTCTTACCAAACTTGTGGACTCCACTGCTATGGAAGTTAAGTGCAATTTTTTCTCAAGCCTCTTTGATGCATTCAAAATGAAAAGCATGGAGTGTTCTCTTGTAAAAGGTGTGTCCAACCCTTTCAAACTATCAATCTTTTGAATCTTTGGTCGTGTTTTTTTTTCTAATCGTGTTTGTAAATGATCAATACATTATGCTTAATGATGTTGAATTTTTAGGCTATAATTTAGTCATTGAAAGCTAATTTGTTGTAAAAAATGAAATTTTGTTGCATAGTTATCATTCGGAAATTCATTGTTCATGACTGGACCAATCATTGTTGTAACTTGTTAGCTTAAAACTTATTTTAAATTGTTTTGTGGTTGTCATACTACAACATATTCTTGTAGTTCATTTCTTTTATTCTTTGGTAAAAAGGTTTGGATTATATAGTGGTAATTGGAGGATATGAGTTGCTTTGGCTTTTAAAAACGGTCAGTTTAAAAAATAAAAAAAAATGCTTGCCATGTGGTCTTGATGATAAATTGGTAGGACTATATTTCTTCTCTGATATTGATAATTTGTTCATGTCTTTGATTCATTGTAACTCATATCTAGATGTGCCTTCCACAGATGTGGGGAACATGTATATAAACTTAGACCTGGACCTATATAGCCTATGCTCTGGAGTTCATTGTTACTTTTGTTTGTTCTTTCAGAACAAGAGCACTCTGCCCGGACAAACATGTTAGCAGCTGAAAAGGTTGGATAGCCAAATTGAGTTCGAACTTTTACAGCATAGGCTATATATATATATTAAAAATTTTCTGGTTGGTATCTATAATCTTAATTTTTGGTTGGGATTGTAGAGCAATTGATTTGCATTCCTCCTTTGTGTTGGTGTTAAAGTTGTATTCGAAACTTTCTGAACGTCATTAATAATGGCTGAATATTATAGAGTTCTCATTCGTAGTGTGAAATTCATTGTTATATTATGAATTTCAAGCTTAACAGAAACTGGACCAGAGATGATGAAAAAGATGAAAATATGCCTTTATTGAAATTAAATATAAGAATTAGTGCACACAAAAAATGAAAGTATGAAGAAGTACTATCAGGTATTCAAGAGGTCTGAAGTCTCCACATTTTCCTAGTCAGCCTTATAATGCGCTTCTCTTCCTTTTTATTCTCCTTAACTCTACTTGCAACTAAGTCTATTTAGTAGCTGTTTCAGTTGAACAGGGATCTAATCCTCTCCTTCCTTTCCATTTCTCCTATTATACACCCTCCTAACAGAAGGTTGCAACCCTCCATCACAGTATATGATTCCTTTCATTTTCATAGGCTAATTGTGGGTTTTTTCTTTGCTCAAAATGTAATTTTGCCTGAATGATTTAGATTAAAAACTTAGATTATATATCACCTTTAAGATAACCTCAAAATTTGATTAGAATGGGATTTTGTTTATTCTTTGGTGTCTGGGATGAAAGTTTTAAATTTCACCCATCTGCTCTTAGTTGTAAGTTGGTAAAATTATATTTTCCCCTATTATCATTGTAAGCTTAACATGAATACTCTTTTTATGCTTATCAGGAAAGAAATGAAACCATTCAGCTGGAACAGCGGCAAAAGTTTCAAAAGATTAGCGACTTAGAGAATGGTGTTTCTACTGAGGGATTGCAAAACTCTCCAGGTAAAGAGTCGGTCTTTTGCTGATAAAGTATTTCCAAATTTGTCATCTGAGTCGAAAGTCTTACCAACCAGCTTGTCTGTAGTACTATAGTATACGTGATGAGACTGAACAAAATGTCTCAATGCTGACTAAGGTAAATTATATGAATTATCAGGTCTGTCTGTCATCTTTTAGTTGTTTAACTATTTCTTCTGCTAGGAAAACGGTAACAGTCTTCTTAGATATATTTTCTTATGAATCAAGAAGAAAAACAAAACTGAGGGATAAAGAGAAGAAAGACAACCTCTAGCCCCACTTGAATGTTTTCTTATGTTTGGGAGCTTCTGCTTATATTTTGCTGCTGCTTTATTGCAACTGTTTTGGCTTGTATTCACCATCCCTTGGATTTTAGTGCTTCAAGCATTAATGAAAACAATTTGTGTTTCACCTTCCTGGTGACATGCAGATAAGCAAGCAGCTAGGGATGGAGGTTCTACTAAAGTCAAGAATCGTAAGGTGCCAGCATATCGCAGGCAAGTTTTCTTACTAGCTTATTAGCCTTAATTATAGTCCTACTGCGTACTGCTTTTCATCATAGTAATACTCGACTTTTTTTTCTCGGCAGGACCAAAGTAAGAGGGGCCCTCTTGCGTGATAGTGAGGAATGAGTTATAATTCAGTTCTCATTCAAACCAGTTGCTTAGTAGGAAGGAAGTGAAAGAACGAACAAAAGAAAGTAGCATTCCATTGAATTTCAGATATTTTTGCTTGGCTTAGTGGATTGGGAAAAGTGATGGGATGGGAGACTGAGAGCAGGGAACAGACGAGACAATAGGATGTGTTCTGTTCGTGTATGTTTTCAACTTTTCATGGTAAAAGCTGGAAGACACCTTCGAAAGAAGAAATGTATTTGGTTGGGATTTCCCATAGAAAAGATAACATAGTTTGGTTATGTGCCACTTGATGATAATACTTATTACGGCCAGAGTGAATTTAAACTTATCTGACATTTTAGTCGACGTGCTTGTATATTCTTCAATTATTTAAACGTGCATAATCTCGATTGCCAGAACAATGAGCTGAAAAGAATGGTAAGTGCTACATTGCAGAACAGACACCTGTTCTTTATATATCTTAGGTATTAACATTCGTTGATTTTAGAAATAATTAAAAATGAATCCTGAGACAAGTGACCAGAGAATAGTTATCGTAATGTTTGCCAATTGTAAATGCTCAATAATTTGGCATAAAAAAGTTACTCAGTTCATTCATAATCAACAGTGCAAGCTTGGTATAGAATAATCCCATTTTCTTTGTTCTTTTTTCAGGACAAAGTCAGTGACATTGGCCAAGCCTGAGATGATTTAAAATGAAGGGAGAAGGAATCTAGATGATGAGAGAAACACAATATTGTGAATTAAGTAATCATGTAAAGCAAAACCAACATAATATCCTGTTAGTACAATTTGTTGGCACTGACCAAACCTATAATTCTTTATGCTTTTTTTTAGAATATCTTCATCGGTTCCTATCAGAAGAAAAATCCAAGACACGTGAATGAGAGAGAGAGAGAGAGTCACCAAAGACTTAGTTGGTGAAAACCTTGCCAAATCTCCTTTGGGAACATCTGTATCTAAGAATAACATAGGCGATGAACCTGTAAACCAAGATGAAGCACACAGTAACCCCAACATTCTTCCATCTGTTACTCTCTCCCCCGTACCCTTCTTCTTCAAGCACATCCTCTCCGCTCTTAAGACATGCCCCAAACATGTGCTCCAAGCACTTCCCCGAGTTGGAGAACTCGTTGATCAGGAACCCTTCAAAAGGATACTTGAACAAGGATAAATAATGCATGAAAATCCAGTAATTTGGAATTTCTTGCTTTGATATGAAGTACCCAGAGAACAAGAAGAATGACCCTATAACACCAGCAATCACTGAATTACCAACAATAAAATTAGGCACCAGAGCACTAAAACACACCACAACTGAATTGGCCGTGTAAAGAATCAGCCATATCAGCAACAAAAAGTGCAAAAAGGCCAAGAAATTCCGGTTGAGACCAACAAGCCAGTACAAGGGCATTGAGAACAAAATGGCTAGGATGAGAAGAAATGGCAAGTAAACTAGGCCATTGGCAATTGCATAGGATGACACACGGTAGCTTCCACAAGATGTTTCCTTCATTAGAATCTCCCTTTCTTGCAGAAAAATGGGTAGAGCTTCTATGCTGCTTGACAACAAAAACGTTAATATGAAAGCAAATAGACCCACCCTTTCATAAGCTCCCTCTAGATCATCCTTAAGGTTACAAAAGATGGAACCCACAACCAACCCAGAAACCAGCATCTGAATTGTCCTACAAGCAAATAGCTCTTTTGTACGAAATATGTTCTTGGAGAACCTATGAGTGAGAATCATAGTTTCTGTCAATCTAGAATTAGCAAAATCAGATGTGAAATCCATTCCAACGTAGATGGTTTCTTCATCAATTACCTTGGATTGCTGAAACAGCTGTTGCAAGGTAAACTTACCATTCCTAATCTCACCGGCTTCATCATCAACTTTCTTCTGTTGCATTGTCCCCGGCAATTGCCTTGGAGTTTCCACCTGAACTGGCACACATTTCTGTTGTTGCTGAATGGTATCAATGGACTCAATGGCAAATTCAACTACATTGACATGAAGAGGAAGCTCCAAACCGCTCAACCTTAGATTTACACCAAGCAACTCAGCAGTTCCATGGTGCAAAACACTTCCATTGGCCAACAACAACAATGAACTGAACAGCTTCACTATTCTGAACCCGGGTTGATGGATACTAAGGATTATAGTTCTACCTCTTGTGTCAGCCATGACCTTAAGCATGTCAATTATTTGCAGAGCCGAAGTACTGTCAAGCCCTGAAGTTGGTTCATCAAGAATCAGCACTTTTGGATCATGTATGACTTCAACACCAATGGAAACTCTGCGCCTCTCACCACCAGATATGCCTCGGACCCTATCATCGCCAATTCTAGTGTCAGCAACGTGGTCAAGTCCAAGCTCCTTAATCAATGACTTGACCCTGCAGCAAAGTTCCTCCTTAGAAAGCTTCAGCCTCAGCTTTGCACTAAACATCAGGGTTTCTTCAGCTGTAAGCAAAGGAAACAAAGTGTCCTTTTGTGTCACATACCCTGAAAGCTTCCTGAACTGAGCTTTGTCCACAGGCTTGTGGTTCACCAACACAGTACCACTTTGAAGGCTATGTTTTCCAGCTAGAATCTCAAGCAGTGATGATTTGCCTGCTCCACTTGGCCCAACAATTGCAAGGATCTCCCATGGTTTGGCTTGGAAACTCACATTCTTCAGCACATGCCTTACTCCACTGCAACTATGTTCAGCTTCTGCTTCCTCTTCTGGCTCTTTACCATCTTGTTCAGTGTCAAGTTGTGCAGATTTGCTGAAGAGTTTAAAAGGGTGCTCCGATTTGTGTGTGTGGACGGTGTAGTTTATGCCAACGGCCTCAACCTCACAGCCTTGCATCTTCGTTTGAATAGGTTGCAATTCCTCCTTTTTCTATGTGTTTCTCTCGGTTGTTTCTATTCTACTCTCTTCTAATTCCCGAACCCATTTTCCTCTCTTCCTCTCTTCCTCTCTGTTCTATATTCTGTTTTAAATCAGTGGTTTTGGCCTCTGCTACTGACAGTGAAACAATGTGTGGTTCTAAGGGATTTAGCTGCAAAGACACTCTGCTCCTCGAACTTTGTATATAAAGTTCACGTGCACTTCTTGCTATTTTTTCACCAATTTTACATATTTGGACACAAAGATGCTTGTATAAATTTAAATAACTAATAATTTAAACGTAACTACTCAATAATTTAATAGTATATTTCTCTATAGTTACTAATGCTAGTGGATATAACATGCTTTCAGTAAGAATTAATATTTTTTCAGAGATGATAAGTATCTTTAACTAAAGATAATCTTTGTTGATTAACGTACCAAACTGAAGGTCTAAAATTTTATCTCTGGTTTTGACGCGGAACATTGAATAATTCACGTGAATCATTTTGGTTTCTCGTTGTTTAATGGACAGCTATACATCAAACATAACTTGGATGTTGTTGCCAGTTGCCAATGTCAACTGTGAGATGAAGGATGCTAAATCAGAACTGTGAATGGTTTTGGTCTTTTGGTGCATAATTGATACAGGTATGGGATTAGATTCGTTCATCAACGTGCTGACATATTTTTATTTATTACAATTCAGTTTCTTACACTGTTTATTACACAATACTATACTATTTTACCTGCACCATGATGTTTGAAACAATTTTTTAACACTTTGATGTCGTGTTAGCGATTGATCCAATTCATGCAATAATAACAATGGAACCTTTTAACAGTGATATATATGTACGAACAATGTTCAAGTTTGTCTTGATCAAATTAGCTATAACAAAATTAGGAACAATATTGAGAGTATAGCAGAGTACTGAAAATTTTCTGTGTATTTTATGAGGATTGATTACAGAAGAGATACTGTTATAACAAAAACTATGAAGGGCTAATGATGGAATTATTGAAAAACACTTAAGTACACTTTTGGAGTTGCATGAAAGGACATTACGATTTGGCAATTACCAAAGTGGTGGACCCTTGGGTCTTCAAGTTTGTGGCTGAAATTTCACAACGAATCAAAATCTTTCATAACTGTGTAATTTGATAAGCTCACCGATTTTCATCTTTGTCTTGAAGTTCAAGCAAAGCACTAACTACATACAATTATCTTCTGCCATACACAACTTTCTCCAATTCTATCTTAAGCATACTGATAAAACACATTCTCTAGAAATGTACACGATCATGAGATCATCTTATCTGTCTAATGATTAAAACTAGAAAAAAGTATATCATTTTCTAATCAACCCTTATGTGAAGTTTGATGGAGTCATGTGATCGCTTAAAAAACATAAGAATTTGTTGAATGTAATGTGATCATATCTAATTCAATATATAAATAATTTTGTTATTGCACCTCAGATTTGGGGTCATGTAATGTTAAAAATGTTGTTACTAGAAAATTCTATGAAATAAATTATGTGTAAGATGAAGTTGTGACAACATTATTCTTATTCTTTTACTGGTTTCTCTTAATTTGGTCTGTAATACTGTGACCACTTACCAATACAGCTTTAAACCTAACAGAAATCCAACACGAAACTCTTTTGAAGTCTTCTAGATTGTAGTAAGAATTATTTTCACTTTATTTATTTGTTCAAGAAAGTTTGTCTGGATTCGAATATCTAATTCAGTGTCATAGAAGAAACTGAAGCACCCGTGAACTCTTTCTGTGGTCAATTGGGTACACCCTGTATCTCTCTCACTTGTCACTTGCCCCACCTAAAACAACTCATTATTAGTACCATTTTTACTACTTTGGATCAATACCAAGAAACAAAGTCAAGTTTGATAAACAGAATAAACTAATTAGTTTAATTTTAAAAATACACTTAGCTTGCCCGTGAACCCCTTCCCTTTCACTGTTCAATTATTGAAAGCATCACTCCTCACCACACAATCAAAATCTTCTGCACCACTAAAGTCCAATTCATTCCAAGTGACTACATGATATTGGATTTTTATTTTTTTTTCTTTTGAGTTAGTTAAGGAATAAGGATGTTTGCTTATTATAAGCTAATGGATTCAACCATTTTAACTATTGTTGTTGTTATTTTTTGATCATGTCACTTTTTTCCTTAGCCTTCATTCATGAGATGAGAAGATGCTATGTTATGGCCTCTTCCTTTTGTCTTTGCTGAGAACAGTTTTATGCTTCCACCAATGCTTTTCGATGCGACCCTGCACACAATACACTGTGATTTGCCTTCCACACAGGATACTATCTAAATCCCAAGAACAAGAAAATGTTGCAGATTAATGCATAATGTCTTTTGTTGCTTAGTGAAACATTTCTGTGAATTAGTAGGGTTGTAGTTATAAGAAAATAGTAATATACAACAGTAAACTACATGCAGAGATCATAATCAATCTTCCGAAATTGTTTAACCCCAGTTAACCTTCTCTCTATGTCACAATTTTCTTTAATTTAAACATAGAGGGTACCAATTCCTCACCGAAATTCCTTATCTTTAGAGAGGTTTGTTAAAGAAGTTCTTGGAGGGTAAAGTGTATCATTTATTGATAAAATTAATCCAATATACAAAATAATCCTCTAAAATCATGATTATTCCTTCTTGGTTGTTGTGTCATCTCATGTCATTTAGGAGCATGAGGCCTAAAAGATTGTGATAATTGTTCTTTTAATTCAAAATGTAGATCCAAAAACAGCTATATGCAGTAATAAACCTGTTCTTATTAGCACACTGTTAGGTGAACCTGTTGTCAGTTTTAACATTAAAAAATATTAATATATAATCAGATAATTAACTAGTCCTTCAAACAATTCCAGAACAAAATGATAATATTATCAATAAACACAATTCCTAAGCAAAATGATAACTGACATGTCTTTCTGACCATGATTAATTAAGATGTTTGGGGTGTGTTTATATTCACATTCGAGGTATTTAGGTAAATTCATTTTTAGTAACACAAGCACATCCTTAGAAATGATATAAGGTTTTTATGTTGTGGTAGTTAAATAATTAAAACATATTTTAATGATTTTTCTTAAACAATAATTAAAAAACATAAAGCAGTTATTTTCTTAATTTTAAATTTAATTTTATATTAATTATATAAACTTTTTTACCCTTTTAACTTTTAATACACCATTGCCGGTTTCAACTAATATCACTATCACATTAATTAAAAATTATTTTAAACAATTCTCACTTTCTCACTGTGATTTTTTAGCTGACAGTAGTTTTTTTTTTTTTTTCATAATTGCCTACTTTTTTGCTTAGGTTTAATAATTTAGAAAAAAAAATAAAATAAAATAACTTTTCTGGTTATAAAATTTAAAAGTTTGTTGAATTTAAATCACAACATTTATGATATGACTTTAATGTATAGGTAAATACATTTTATTAATTCACTGAAAAAAAATCAGTAGCCTCTTAATATTCAGTAACAAAACAATAATCTTCTTTTTATCGCCTTATTTCTGCATATAAATTAATTTTTAATTATTAAAATAATATTATTACAATTTAAGCTCCTCCTTTTGAATCATAATATACTTTACATATTTAAAAGCTGTACACTACAAAAAAATAATTAAGGTGTTGCTCCACGAATCAAAATAATTCTTTTATATATGTATTATTAACACTTTTAATGAAAGCTTTCTATTTTTTGAATTTTTTTAACAAGTGTCTTATGTTCTACTTATTTTTATTTAATATAAATTTTAATATATAACAATAAATAAAAAAATATTATTAATTATATATTTTGATCCAATCACAAACAAACATTAAAAAAAAATCATTAAATAAAATCTAATTTTAAAAACAGAAAAATAATTATTTGTTATAGTGACTAAAATAAAAATTATTTTAGAGACTAAAAATATTATTAATTTTTAAATTAGAATAGTTTTTAAATTAGTATCAAAGTTAACAATATTTTAATTATCAATTATTTAATTTTTAAATTTAATAAAAAAATTGATTAAATATCAATTTAAAAAATAGAAATTAATTTAGAACAATAATTTTTTAGTATTTAAAATTGTTTTTAGTTTAATCACTATAATAATTGATTATTATTTTTTTCTAAAATTAGTTTCTATTTAATTTTACGATTTTTTAGTGAATTGTTTTAAAAATTTTAAAATTATAAGTAAAAAATTCTCAAATTATTTATTTTTATTTATAAATTATAAATAAATAAAAATTGGTCGAAAACAGAGACAATAAAGTTGAGATAATTCACAAGTTTGTGATATCTGATAACTGATAACTGTTAAAGTTGTGTGTTGATATGGTAGCAACAGTTTTGTAACTCTTCTCCATGCACCTTCACAAGCTTTATAGCATTCCTTCTTCCTTCGGTAACTATTCCTCTTTCCTTTCAACTTCCACCTCAATTTTCAATACAATTAATTTCAACTCCTTTCAATTTGCTAAAACGAGGGTTTTTTTTACTTATCATAAGACCATTTTTGCAATCTTTGTGTGATAAACGAGGGTTTTTACTCATTTCAATTTGCTAGAATGAGGATTGGGATTTGGGATTATCAAAATTGAAACTTAAATGTTTCCAACTGCCTAGAACTGTTCTTGCATCGCAGGGAATGCCTTCTTTCTGGTGGGTCATCGTGTTTTGGACATAAGAGCGTGTAATGATTGTTTATGCCGCAAGAATCGGAGATGGTTCGGTGCGTCCATTTCGTGTTCGGGTGTTAGGAACGATTTCCCTTCCATTGAACAGCTTAGTGATGCACGGGTTATATACTCTGTCGCTGCATCTATGGGACACAATCAGGTATATCATTCCAACTTTTAATTTCTGTTGAAATGTAATTCAACTAGATCCTCGACTCTTTGTGATATGATTTGTTTGGACGAGGGAAAAGGATACAGAAAGGAGACAACATACGGATAACAATGAACTTTCTTTTATTTGGTTGGAAAAAAATGGGGAGAACTCTCATTTCATTTTCTCTTGAATTCTAATTTCCACTTTTTTTCCTTCCTTGGTGTAGAGAGTTAGAGCATCTTTAGATAATTTTTTCCATTAGTATCTAAAGGAGAAGAAAGTAAAATGTATTGACTTTTCTATAAGCTAAATTTAACGTATCTCATTAGTTTCTGGATATGGAAATGAAAATACTTTTTATAAAGTTGGATGCGTAGTTGATTTTAACTTACACGCTCAATTTATTTTCATTTCTTATTCTTTTCTTCTGTGTGTGCTAATTAAAGTTAGTTTGCAATTCTTTCTTCTTCTTTTGAAATTCTTAGTTCATGCATGCTTATTATTTTAAACTTAAACTTGTTTGTTGAGGGATTGTGTACTTGTGTTCCAGTATAATATCTGCTATGCTACTGTAGCACTCTCATTCTGTTTTCTTCTTTGGTTAGAAACACCAGCAGAGATTATATGTGCTGTCACTTGCCACCATGGCTAATTCATTGCATCTACGTGATTGTAATTTGGATGTACTATTCGTTACAGGAGTCTCATCCAGAATCACATTTTCGAGTTCCTGCAATTGTGAATGCTCTAGAAGAAATGCAGCTCTCCTCAAAGGTACTAAAAGCTATGGACATAGTGCTTTGGAATTTTTCCTGTCATCCGTCATGCCTTGGTGATATATTCTTTTGAAAGATTTGATATCATGTAGATATTGGCATTTGAAAACTTAATTGTGTCCGAAATTCAGAAAATAAACAAAGTGTCCTTTTCATTCAAATCTTTCTTCTGTTCAATGTGTGTTTGAAATTTTGATTCACTTTTTTGTTTTTTAGTTTTTAGATTCTATTTTAAAAATCGGTTTTCAAAAACTAGTTTTTAGATAGTAGGAATACAGGAAGAAGATGATAGAGTATTATAAGAAAGAAGATGATAAAGTATTATTAGAAAGAAGACGAGTAAGAGAAAACTGAAAATAAATGTTCTGGTTTTTATAAAAGCTGAAAAAGAGGTATTACTTTTGAAAACAATTTTCAAAAGCTACTCTTATCAAATGATTTTTTTAATAGAACGTAGTTCCTAAGAATGGGAACAAACAAACAAACACTAAACTAAAGATGGTTTTTTTCTGTGTACAGAAGTAGGCTGCATTTTATCCTCAAGAATATTTCACAATCTACTTATGTTAATTTGCAACGTTTTCTATTTGATTGATAGACAAATCAGTTTCTCTAGGGCCTAGGCAGTCCATGCCTATAGGGTTTATGCACATGTGTCAACTAGAGAAAGCTTGCCAATTTAAGAAATAGACTGACTTAAACTGGATGATAATGTGAAATGTCTTATGATTTGTCATTCTGGTATAGTGGCATTAAATAGTAAAGTATTTTAGTTTTAACAACTTCATTTTATGTATGATTCAGTTCCGTGGCTCTGAGTTAATTGAACTTCAACATTTTGAGCCTGCTTCAGTAGATGATATAGCAAGCGTGCATGCAAGAGCCTATGTTACTGGACTTGAAAAGGTAATATTTTTTTGTTTTTGGGTTTTCGGATAAAAACCTGATATCTTATTACGAAGAAATAGGGATAAATTCACAATTCCACAAAGGATAGAACACTGAAGAACTTTGAGGGCCTTTGTCTCCCAATGCTCCAATTCTCGCTCAAAATGTCAGGAGGATCCCTCTTTTAGCTCCTTTGTTATTTATTGACAAAAACACCTTAGTTCTCCAACCAACAAACTAAACTATCTACGTAACTAGCTAACTAATGAGTATATATCATTTTATTGGAAATTTTCCCTATGAAGGTCACTCCTAGCTCATGCTAAATGCAGCCTCTTTGGGCTGCTGACATTGTAGGCTCTAGAGCTCATAAAACTTGTATAATCCTCACGATACTAGCCAATTTTGTAGTTGAGTCAGTCATTAGGTCAAAATTGTAAGGTAGTGTTCAACTGTAGGGATGAGGATGTGTTGAGATTCCACATCAACAAAGGATATGAGTATGACAAATGCAGTCCTTATAAGGCTTGAGTAGTCTAACAGATTTTGTGGGTTGTAGTGTTGTTCGCCCAAATTCTTAAAATTTTCCTTTTCTTCAATTCCTTTTTTGTGAGATGTTGTGCTTTTTAAATTATAATGTTTTCAATTTTACATTTGTGATTTGGAAATATGCTAATATCTTTTATATTTGTTCCTATGCTGCTACACTTTCATTTATGCTTTGTATTGTGTCTCCTAATCTCGCTGTTGTATTTCAATTAAATATGTTACATCGTAAGAATTATTTAGTTGATGAATTTGTTATGTGCTTTGGCATCACTTTTGTCTGTTACTTCCACTTGATGTCTGCTTTACTTCAGTTGAATGCACAATGTTAATAAAACATCAAAACAAGGATTTCTGCTTCGCACTGAATTGTTCACTGGTTATGTTTATTTAAATAGATGTTACTAATGTCTTCTGAATTCTGATCAGTCTAATCTCCACTATCCTAGTTTTTAGTTCGAGTGTTAAGCAACACTGGCCATGTTGTAGCATTTCATAATTTGTATTGTATTTGATTTTACCATGGCACTGGAATTTTATTTTCTGAAATTTGTCATATTTACTCTTCTCAATCCTTATAGGTTATGGATCAAGCTGTGGAGAAGGGCCTTCTTTTCGTTGAAGGTTCTGGACCAACATATGCCACTGCCACTGTAATTTCTCTGCCAAGAACTTTATGATTCTTTCCCTAGCTCATAGGTTTTTCTGGAAGTCATTCTACGCTATAAACTTTATATTTCAGTTCACTGTGGTTGCAAATACATGGAACATATGATGGATATTGTGTTTTCTGCATTCTTATGGTGGTATTCATGGTACAGACCTTTCAGGAGTCAAAAATTGCAGCTGGTGCTGGACTAGCCTTAGTTGACTCAGTGGTGATCTCTCAACCTGGCATGTCCATCTCTTGGTAATAATCTGTGTGTTGTGGGGAGGGGTAAGTGAGTGGAAATGGATATGTTCATATCTGCTTCTTCTAGTGACTTGCATACTGAAAGGACTATTGCATTCTTTGTTGGAAATTTGGGTTGGTTCTCTGTTTTATCAGAACCTGATATTGACCAATCTTACAGGATATTTATCTTGTATCTTAAATGTTTGGGAGAAATGGGGAGTCACGAATATATCAAGTTTTGGAAATCAAGTGTGTTCTTTATCGGCTTTGGTTGTGTCCAATATATTTCATGTTGTTGGGGATAAAAGAAAAAGCATTCTTGAATCCCCACTTTCAAGCTTAAGCTTTTAGAAACATGATATTGAGGCCTGTATGACCAAATGATCGTTTTCTTTATCCCTGTCATTCGTCGTGATTAAGTTCAACTTCTGCACAAGGTGTAGATACTGTGCATTTTCTATGCTGCAAGTTTGCTCTTGCATGAGGAGTTTGCATGGTTATGAAAATCCTGGTCCTCCAACTAAAACAGCTAAGGCTTTTGAAATAGTTAGTCTTGGACATAAATGTTTCAAGAAGTATAGTGAACTGGGGATATATTTCAGATTTTGATATAAAGTTCTCTTTTTCAATTTCATATTCAGGTTGCGGGTTCAAAGATAAAGAGTGATGCACCCACTGGTTTTGCTCTGATAAGACCGCCAGGACATCACGCAGTTCCACAAGGACCTATGGGCTTCTGCATTTTCAGCAATGTGGCCATTGCAGCCCGTCATGCTCAGCGTGTTCATGGACTGAATCGTGTGTTTATTATTGATTTTGATGTTCATCATGGAAATGGAACAAATGATGCTTTTTATAATGATCCAGATGTATTTTTCCTTTCGTTTCATCAAGTAAGCTTCTAAAATCTAGCTCTGGTTATATTCTCTTGTGCTTTGTTGATTTTAAAATGCCAACTGTGTTCAATGATTATCGTTTCTTTTTCCATTGTTTGCTTACTGACGTTTAAGAAATTAGAAGTCATGATAGTAGAGTTATCTTCGGTTTGAATTTGCTAAGATTTTTGAAATTTTACATCTCTGTTAAATTAAAAATTTTGCACAACTTTATTTTATTTTTACTTGGAGCTGATGCTGTGTGGTAGAGGGAAAGATGACTGTATCAAGAAATGTTTTTTACTTCTAATGTGGTATCTGGATGATCATGGGAAAATGTTATACTATATATTGACGCTGACCGTTTTTTACTCACCGGAAATATTCTTATTCAACATTTTTATATATTAAAACATTTTACAAATAGCTACTTTATCAATGCTATTCTGCTTTTTAATATCTATTCTCTTGTATGTCTCTTTGTAACATTCAACAAGACCATTGATCACCTTCGCCATCTCTGGTGCACCTGGGTTCTTTACCTTTTCCCCTCTCTTGTACCTTTTATAATTCATTTTACCGTATCAATATACTGCAATTGCAAAACATTCCTTATGTATGTTGCATTTCAATGGTATATCAAGATCTTCTCAGTGCTAATTCTGAAATTGAAGCCATGGCCCAACTGTTTTAATTTCTGATATTATTCCTTTGGACCGATAGAATTAATATAATGTCTATAGTTTTATTCTTGACTTCACTGCTATTATTCCTTAATTTGTTGGTCTATAGATTTGTTAGTTAGTGTGCTAAATGTGAAGAAAGATACGACTTTGAGCCTTCTAATGGCTTCCGTGGCTCAGGATGGAAGCTACCCAGGTACTGGTAAATTTCATGAAGTGGGAAGTGGAGATGGTGAAGGAACCACATTAAATCTGCCGCTTCCTGGGGGCTCAGGCGATACTGCTATTAGAACCGTGTTCGATGAAGTTATTGTACCATGTGCTCAAAGATTTAAACCAGACATCATTCTTGTTTCTGCTGGGTGAGTCTTTCTCTGAATCAATTTTAGCAAGTGGCATTCAAGAATACCTGATAAATTTCTAGTCCCCATTCCATGCCCCTTCCACTTAACTCTACTATGAAATTTGGATTGTTTTTAATACAATATAAAAGGCTTCTTCATATAAATTGTCACCTTTGTCTTTATTTACATGGGGAATTTCGTGTTCATTTGTTAGGTACGACGGCCACGTCTTGGATCCACTCGCAAATCTTCAATATACAACTGGAACATACTACATGCTAGCGTCCAGTATTAAAGAACTAGCGAGAGATTTATGTGGAGGGCGATGTGTGTTTTTCTTGGAGGGAGGATATAATCTGAAGTCTCTATCATATTCCGTGGCAGACACATTCCGTGCTCTTCTTGGTGATCGAAGCTTGGCATCTGAGTTTGATGACCCTAACATTTTGTACGAAGAGCCATCTACAAAAGTTAAGCAAGCAATTCAGAGGATAAAACACATTCATTCCCTTTGATGTCCCAATCGGAAACTGACATGACAAGTACATATAATGTATCTAGCATCAATAATTTCATGTTCTGTGGGTTCCATCCATAACTAGTCTATGTCTTTACCCCTTAGGTGGCCCTTGCTCCACTTATCACATACAAGCAAAGCAATGGTACTGAATTGCTTCTGTGGTCTTTCAACAATCTCCAGCTACAGTTACTAGATGTCATGCAACCACACTGATACTGGAGTCATACTAATCAAATTTTAGATATCAATTTAAAAATTATTTTAATAATAAAAATTCTTTAATATTTTTAAAATTAATTTTTATATAATGATTTTTTTATAATGTTGAGAAAGAATGTGAACACTTAAAAGCGTTTGTAGTGGAATGGAAACAAAGTAAAGGACAAATTCTGATGGTCAAAAATTGAAAAGGTGATAGAAGGTGAAAGAGTCTAGATGCTTTTTATGTTGATATTGGTAATGTTCCCCCACAATATTAGTTATGCATTCACACATATATGGTTTGTATCTGTTGGCGAAGGTTCTAAGGAGGTTGAGGTTAAGGATGGAGGATAAAATCAGAGTTAAACAGAACAGTTGTTTATGAGCCGACATGGTGGGAGCAAAAGGTGTGTGACCTACCAACCACTGCATGACGCAAGATCTCATAAACTTTTATCCTTTAGTGAAGCCTAATGATGGTTAATGAATCAGATACTATGAGCCATAAAAACATCCACAATAATGCAACAAAATTATTTGTGTTTCTTATATTTGTCTCACTAAGTACCATACCAGAATAACGTTAATTTGATAGAATCAATGTTGCTAAAAATAGCTGAAGAAGGCAAGTACTGGGTGTAGCTGGCAGAACTTACCAAAGGTGCTTCTTTTCATAATTAAGAAGCGGAAAATAAGGGGAGAAAAATGAAGAAAAGGGACTTTATTTTAAAATATGATGTACTAATCTCCTATGAATATGTGAACAGCCAGAGATAAACCAAATCCAATGCCTCTAATTAAGCATCCAGAGTCTCTAATTAGCACGTAATTTAATCCTCCTCTAACGGTGCAAATTGCAATAATTAAAAATTCAACTGGGTTGCCTTTAATATTTGAATGAGTGTGAGTATGAACTTCCCCTAACACTTGGTCCATCCATGGCTAGGGTTAAAATGATTCATGCCTGGGTGAAGGTGAGCAATAACACTTATCACACATGCTATTTAAACCATCTAAAGAACACCATTTTCAGATGCCATTGCCCCACCATTCAACATATACTAGTGCTTACTAAATAATTATAATTAAAGCTGCAAATTTATTATAATAACCATATTCATGCCCATCTTTATCCACTACTTAATTATTTATACCATCTCATATTATTAACACTATTCATCTCATCATTTTATCAATTCAAACCATATAAAAATCATTTACCTTCATTTAGATAATCTATTTAATTTCGATTTCTAAACCAATATATGCTTTTACTATTAAAAAAAATCAAATTTTTAAGTTGTGTAATTATACAATATTTCTGTTTAATTTTATAATTCTGACTTTTGGTATTATTTATTAGTGTTTTTTTTTCATTTTAACGACGATGTCGTATTTTCTCTCTCTTTTTGTACTTGCTTTTTGTCTTGTTTTTATTATTTTATTACATGATTTGATGGTTTAGACATGTGAGAAGATGGTTTAGTTTGCCTTGAAAAAAAAAATAATTTAAGAAAAATTAATTACTCTCGAACTGATTAGCATTAATCAATTTAAATATCTTCACTAGAATGGACCCAACCCACTCGTGTCCATTTTGTTTGTGCAGTAAATAGCATCTAGTTTTTTATGGAGGTTAAATTTAAAAATTACTTTTACCATATGGTTTCAAGTAAACAAGTCAAAAAGTAAAGCCGAAATTATATGCATTTCACACTCCAACTTTGACTCGTCCCACTATTTGTTAGGAATATCCACTTTTCAAATTATACTTCCTTTTTCATTTTACTTTCAGACTAATTTAAATCTTGGAACATCTTTCTAGATACACTAATTCTTATCACATAATCATCTTCTCATAGATGGAAGTACCACTACCAAAACTCTAGATTCAAATCAAAATATGAAAACATGATTAATTATATTTTATTTATATATTTGGTTTTTATTTAATATTTTTTTACAGTGAAAATGAAGATATTAGAATAATAGATTATGGTAGCAAGTGGGGGAAACTAGAATTGACAGTTAAAAGAAAGGAGGAAACATGAATGATGCAGATAAGGCAGGTGTTAATATTCCCCTAGTGCTTATCCTTGCTAACTCAAATAATTATGCACAATAATTTGATGTTAAATTATCACTCACAACACAACACAACAACTAAACATATTTTTTCTTGATCCTACTTAGTTTCTTTGACGCAACGCCGACTTTTCTTGCAAATTCTCTTCCTGAATTATAATCTCTTTCTTACTTTAGTTAAGAATATATAGTTTCAGAAACTTGACCTAAGTGTTAAAGTCTTCACATAAACTACACTAAGCAAATGATGGCTTCTGGAACTCTCAACCTTCCTCCTGGCTTTTCCTTCTCTCCAACTGATGAACAACTTCTCCTTCATTTTCTTTATCCCAAGACCTCTCTACCATCTCATCCCACCATCATTCCAGACCTTGACCTCTCTCTGCATGATCCATGGCACCTAAATGGTATATATCTCTCTACTTTCATCATCTGTAACTTGTATGCATGCATGTATGGATCCAACATGTGTCACTTCTGCTCAACTTTTCATATACAACTTGTTCTTTTTATTAGAAAACAAAAACAAAACTACATGACCCAAAAGAAAATAAAAAATCATACATGTTTTGTATGTTTAGGTAAAGCGTTGTCAAGTGGAAATCAGCACTATTTCTTCAGCAGAGCGAAGGAAAACAGATCCACAGAAAATGGGTATTGGAAGGAAATAGGAGTGACTGAAGCAGTGGTATCTGCATCTGAAAAAGTGGGGATGAAGAAGTACCTTGTGTTCAACCTTGGTGAAGCTCCACAAGGCACTGAAACCAGTTGGGTCATGCAAGAGTTTCATATTTGCTCATCAAGTTTTACCACTGCAAGTACTCGCGGAAGAAGAAAATCTGTAAGTCATTAATTATTAATCCATAATAATCATCACCTATTCATTAATTTTGCTAGTTAGTTTTTCTGATACTGTGGAATACAGGATCAATGTAGGAGCAAATGGGTTCTGTGCAAAGCCTATGAGAAGAAAAGTTCTGAATCTGAAGAAGGTGTAAATTGCTACAACGATGAGAATGACAGTGGAACTGAGCTTTCATGGCTAGATGAATTTTATATGTCATTAGATGATGATCTTGAAGAAGTTATGAGCCTTCCTAATTAGATTAAAGTATGAATAAGATATATTAGGATATTATTATAGAGAATTAGATGTATTTTGAATGGTAGATGGGTTTTTTGTTGTCACTTTTCAAACGTCCTTATGCATGAAAGAGAATATACTTTGCTTGTGAAATGCAGCTTACATAGTTTTCAATCTTTTTGTTCTGAAACTTGTTTTATATACGATTGCTTTCAACTTTCTTATACACACATATATATATGTTCACAGTTTATCCAGTTTGCAGAGAATCAGACCTATGTGGGCCACACCACTGACAACACTTTCTCTCCTTTTATCCCATAAACAATGGAATGGATTAATCCATCTCCTTATTATTCCACCTTATTCAAACAATTTTAATTACATCTCTTCATTCAAATAATTTTGACTCCATATTAAATTCAATGTGTAATTTTGTATCAAAATTTAACTAATTCAATATATAAAATTAATTAGATTAGATTACATCAATAGATATCTAAAAATTAAAATGGTATATCTCTTCTGGAAGTTTATGTTATTTTTTCTTAAAATATTACTTAAATATGTTCTTTTCATACTTGAATTTGTCTCTAATTTAAACTTTAAACTTATTAAGTATTTGAAATATATTAAAATGTTTCATGTTGATTCTCGTTTGAAAGTTATAATATTATAATACAATTCGTGTTATAAAAAAAATACTTCTTTCAAATAATTTTTCTTACTATATATATCTTAGAGGTCTAAAGTTTAAACTAGAAAAAAAAACAATCTAACTTTATACTACACAAGCAAAACACATTTAACCCTTAACATATCATTTGAAACAAACATAAAAATTAAAATTAGATTTGATTTTAATTTAATATAAAATACAAACCAAATCAAACTAATATTTTATGATTCGGTTTTGATTAATTTTTCTGATTTTTGTTATTTTAAATTTTTGGTAAACATTTTTTTTCAAAAAAAAAAGTTAAACATTTAAAAAATGTGTCAAATGCAGAGACATGTGAATTTTATTTTATATAATTGTTGTCATGATTATAATTTATATTTTTTCTCAAATTCATAAATAAATTATATAATCTTTCAATTAAAAATTACAGTATCATGCTTTTGATAAATATGAATATATTGCAACTAAAATACAATTAAGTCATAAGATAATATTCCTTAATTACTATTATTGGTGTGATGTAATATGATTTTTTGGAATATTGTCTCATATTAACTCTAAAAGATTCCTTTTTTTTCATATGCAAATTGGAATCGCCTTATCAAAGGAAAATTGTTGGAGCAGTTCCTTCGACCAATTATGGTAGGTAAGTCCCTTTCAACATTGAAGATAATAAAGTTGATGGACCAGTTTGTGGTCATTTATTGGAGGGCGATGTTGGGGAGACTTCCTACAAGGGTAGGCTTGAAGAAGCGAGGGATTGTGATGAATACTACGGGATGTGTATTTTGTTTGGTAGAGGAGGAATCCTGTCAACACTTGTTCATGGAATGTATTTGTGCACGAAGGGTGTGGAACATGTGCTTTAATTGGATTGGGATTCTGTTTGTCCAACACAATGATATGGCAGCTCACTTTGAAGGGTTTTCCTTGATAAACGGCAGTAAAAAACAAAATATGGTGTGGAAAGGGGTGTGGACAGCTATAGTGCGAAGCATATGGGAGCATAGAAATGTCGTGGCATTCAACGAGGGTATAGTGGATGAAGAAGAGGTGTTTCATAAGGCCCAACTTAAATCATGGTTGTGGTTAAAACATAAGGGACATAATTTCTGCTATTCGTTTTCTGATTGGGTGATGAACCCTTGGTCATGTATTAGTACCTATAAATAAATTGTTGCAGGTATCATAGGCAGCTGATGGAAGAGGGTTATAGAGGGTTTTCTGATCAGGAGCAGGGACGAAGGCGGGCTTCAATGTCGGCTTTCTGATAATGGGGCTGGGTTTCGGTACAAAGCCTGGCAGGAGCAGTTGGAGTATTGGTGTAATCCCTGGGTGGTTGGCTCTGGTCGAAGGAGCCTATCTGTTGGCTGGTATGTCTGTTCAAATGCTATACGGCAGGAAGCTCTAGGTAATTTTCTGGGATGGGAAGGTATTGCTTTCTCTGCTAGCTAGAGTTTTTGCAGGCTTGCCAGATGGTTTTCGGCCAACAGGTTAAAGTATCGATGGAGATAGAGGTTGCTGGTAGTATTACGGTATTGCCTATGTCGTTGTAAAAGCTACTCTGGTATACCTGTAATC